>Ga0210057_1000407_pt1 | contig 71674 bp, 63 predicted proteins | sample CryGeyCG2114_010_2_FD_183968 | JGI IMG/M metagenome (GOLD analysis project Ga0210057, IMG submission 183968) | Groundwater microbial communities from aquifer - Crystal Geyser CG10_big_fil_rev_8/21/14_0.10 (SPAdes) (version 2) | ecosystem: Environmental > Aquatic > Deep subsurface > Groundwater ...
GATTCTCTGCCTCAAAAAGTTGTCTAAAGGGCTTTCTATAAATTTTCAAGGCGAAGCCGCCGAAAATTTATCTAGAAAACCTTTACCCCGTTAGATAGAGCTCGCAAGCTCGCTCATCTAACGGGGTATAATTAAGGCATTTCCCGGTGATTAAGTTTATAGCGCCACACCCGATCCCATTCCGAACTCGGAAGTTAAAGTTATAAACGCCGATGATAGTCCTTCGGGGCGAAAGTAGGCTTTGCCGGGAATTTTTTTTACTCTATAATTAGATTATGAACCCTCGTTTGGTTAAACAGCTGCTTTACGGCGCTCTGTATTTTTTAACAATATTTATTGTTTTTTGGCTGATTTATATTTTGTTTTTAAAACCGGCGGCCACTTGTTTTGACGGCCGCCAAAATCAGAAAGAAACCGGAATTGACTGCGGCGGACCCTGTCAGTTCTGCGAACTGGCCCAATTAAAAGGCCTGGCGGTTAACAGGGCGATAGCTTTGCCGGCCAGAGAAAACGAAGTGACGCTATTGGCCGAAATTGCCAACCCCAATCCGAATTTCGGAGCCAAAAGTTTTTCTTATCAATTTAAAATTATCGGTCCTTTCGGCGCTTTGCTTAAAACAGTTGAAGGCCAGTCGTTTATTTACGGCGGCAACGTAAAATATCTGATAGAAGCTTCCGTTTCGTCTAATCTTAGAGACATTAAGCAGGTAAGGCTGGAGATATCCACTTCGGGCATAGTTTGGCAGCCGCAGGCAGAAATGACCAAGCCTAGTTTAGCAAACCCTTCGCATCAAACAATAATTTCAGACGGAATTACGACTGTGAAAGGCATAATCCAGAACAAAAATCCGCTTTTAATATCCAAAGTGCAGATTATAGCTGTTCTTTATAATCTTTCAGGAGATAAAATTATTAACGCGTCTTACACCACTTTATCCGATTTGGAAGGAAACGGACAAAGCGCTTTTTCTATCGGCTTTCCGAAAGGCGACTGGACCAGCCAGCTGGATACAACGAGAACCAGGATTTTTATAGAACCAGAACCAAAATAAAATTTATATAACTTTCTCTATATTTCTCTATTTTTCTCTATCTTTATCTATTTTTATCAATTTATTCATAAGATAAACATAGATAAAAGCAGCTTCGCTGCGAGAAAGATAGATAAAGGTTGTTTCAATGTATGTTTAAAAAAATAGATTGGTGGTTAATCGGCGCTTTGTTTTTTTTGGCTATTGCCAGTTTAATTTCGCTTTGGTCCGCTGAATTGGATACTTTTCGATTCCAGATTTTTTGGTATATCCTGGGATTTCTTATTATTTTTTTGGCGGCGAAAATAAACTGGAGCTGGCTTATAACTCAAAATTGGTTTTTCCTGTCTTTTTATTGGCTGATGGTCATTCTATTGATTGCCGCCTTATTTTTCAGGCCCATCCGGGGCGTTCACAGCTGGTTGGTGATTGGGAATTTCCAGTTTCAGCCATCGGAATTGGCAAAGATTTCACTGATTCTTATTTTAGCCAGCTTTTTTTCGCGCCGGCATCTTGAAGTTTCATTGTTTAAAAACATAGCCGCTTCATTTTTCTATTTTTTGATCCCGGCGGCCTTGATAGCTATTCAGCCCGCTTTGGGAATGGCTATAATTTTTTTCGGAATTTGGTTCAGCTTCTTAATAGTAAGCGGCCTCAAATGGCGGCGGATTCTAGCCAGCCTGTTAATTTTTATTTTGGTATTTTCGGTTCTCTGGATGACTTTTTTAAGGCCCTACCAGAAAGAAAGGGTTTTGGGATTTATTTTCCCGGAGAGAGATCCTTTAGGGATGAACTATAACGTTATCCAGTCGAAAATCGCCATCGGTTCGGCGGGATTGTTCGGAAAAGGATTTCGGCAGGGGACGCAGACCCAACTGGGGTTTTTGCCTGAAGCCCAAACCGATTTTATTTTTTCCGCCTTTGTGGAAGAATGGGGATTGGTCGGCGGTTTTCTTGTGATTGCCGCTTTTCTGCTGATTATTTGGAGAATTATCAAAATTGGAATCAAAGTGGAAGGCAATTGCGCTAAATTCATCTGTTTGGGCGCCGTTATCGCTCTTGCTTCCCAATTTTTATTTAATATCGGCTCTTGTTTGGGGCTTTCGCCGGTGGTGGGGCTGACTTTTCCTTTTTTCAGCTATGGGGGCTCAAGCATATTGACCAGCGCTTTGCTTATTGGTATAATACAAAACATTGCAATTAAATCCTCGTTTTAACAAAAAGGCTAATTTTATTTTAGTCGGCGGAATTTTATTGGTAGCGGCTTTAATTTTGTTTTCTTTCTATTATATTAACGGCTTAAAGCCGGCCGGTTCGGATATAAGTTTTGAATTGAAAATTGGAAAAGGAGAAGGGTTAAAAGAAGTTGCTGCCGCTCTTTCCCGGGCCCGGATAATCCGCTCAATCACCGTTTTCAAGCTTTACACTGTTTTTACCGGCAAGGCCCAGAGTTTAAAATCGGGCATTTATCAGCTGAACGGCCGTTTAAGCGTTCCGGAAATAACTAATCTTTTAATCAAGGGATTAAATCAGGAAGTTTCCGTCATCATTACCGAAGGTCTGACTCTTAGGGAAATAGACCGGGTTTTAAGCTCGGCAAATATTATTTTCGGGGGTTCGCTCGTTGATTTTAACTTTAAAAACAGCGAATTTATCAAAAATTACCCCTTTTTAGGGGAAGCCGGCGAGGGTATTGACACCCTAGAGGGTTTCCTTTATCCTGATACTTATCGTTTTAAAATTGACTCTTCAATTGAAGAGGCGGTTAAAAAATTTTTCGATAATTTTCAAAACAAAGTTTGGCCCTTAATCAGCCAAAAAGACAATTGGTATCAAATTTTGATTTTAGCTTCTCTTTTAGAAAAAGAGATTCCAACCTTTGATGACCAACAATTGGTGGCGGGGATTATAAACAAACGGGTAAAAGTGGGAATGCCTATTCAGGTTGACGCAACAGTGCTTTACGCTAAATGCCAGGGGGATTTTTATTCCTGTACCCAGCGCAAATTATCAAAAAACGATTTAAAACAAGATTCGCCCTATAACACTTATTTGAAACTGGGTTTGCCTCCAACCCCTATTGTCAATGCGAGCCAGGCGGCGGTGCGGGCGGCTCTCAACCCAAAAACTTCAAATTACTGGTTTTATCTTTCGGATCCCCAAACCAAAAAAACAATTTTTTCCAAAACTTTAGAAGAACAAAATATAAATCGTCAAAAATATCTATAAAAAATAAAATTGTCAAAGATTTTAAGATGCATTCTTTAACAAAGAAAAACTTCTCTTCATATCAAAGACCTTTTATTGAACAGTCAAATTTAATAGAAATTCAGACCCAATCCTATAAATGGCTTTTAACCGACGGCTTAAAAGAGCTTTTTGAAGAATTTTTTCCGATTAAAGACCGCACCGGAAAAGAACTGGAACTTCAATTCCTTGATTTTGATTTTGACGCGCCCAAATATGACGAAGTCAAAGCTCAATACAAAGAACAAAGCTACGAAGCCACTCTGCGGGTAAAACTGAAATTAGTAAATAATATTTCCAAAACCAGCAAGACCCAGAAAATTTATTTCGGCGATTTCCCGATGATGACCGAACGGGGAACTTTTATTATTAACGGCGTGGAGAGAGTGGTTGTTTCCCAATTAATCAGGTCTGCCGGCGTTTATTTCTCATCCGACGTTTTTCGCGGCCGGAATTTTTTTGGCGCCAAAGTGATTCCCAACCGGGGCGCGTGGCTTGAAATAGAATCCGAGCCCAACGGCTTTATCGGCGTGAAAATAGACCGGAAAAGAAAAGTGCCCATTACCTGCCTTTTAAGGATTTTCAGCGCGGCCATTGATAAAAAGAAATCGCTTACCAACGAAGAGATACTTAAAATTTTCGGCAAAGCGATTGAACCTACTCTTGAAAAAGATGCCGCTGCCAGCCTGGACCAGTCTTTCGTGGAAATCTATAAAAGATTGCGTCCCGGCGATTTAGCTACGGCTGACAACGCCCGTTCTTTGGTTCAGCCGATGTTTTCCCGGTTTGACCGCTATGACCTTTCATCGGTCGGCCGCTTTAAAATTAACCAGCGGCTGGGCTTGAAAAAAGAATCGCGGCAGCTTGATTTAGAAGACTTAATGGCGATTATCAAAGAAATCATGAAACTTAACAACGACTCCATGGCGAAAGCCGACGATATTGACCATCTCGGCAACCGCCGCGTGAGAGCGGTCGGGGAATTGGTCCAGAATAGGTTGAGAGTTGGTTTTGCCAGAATGAGAAGGGTTATCCAGGATAGGATGTCTACTTTGAACGCCCAGGAAATATTAATGCCGACCCAATTGATTAACCCCAAGATTTTGATAGCGGTGGTAAAAGAATTTTTCATGCTTTCCCAGCTTTCTCAGTTTATGAACCAGGAAAATTTCCTGGCTGAACTCGAGCACAAGCGGCTGCTTTCGGTTTTGGGTCCCGGCGGCTTGACTCGCGAACGGGCCGGATTTGAAGTCCGCGACGTTCATCGCTCTTATTACGGACGCATTTGCCCGATTCAGACTCCTGAAGGAGCCAACATCGGATTAGTTAACCATTTGGCCAATCTTTGCCAGGTGAATAAATTAGGTTTTATGGAAGCCCCGTACTATAAAGTCAAAAACGGGATAATCGGTTCGGAAGTGGTCTGGCTTGACGCTTTTGAGGAAGAGAGGCATAACATCGCCCATGCCGCCATTGAAATCGACAAGAAAGGAAGAATTATGGACATTGTCGTTGAAGCTAGAATTAAAGGCGAGCCCAGCACCTGTTTAAGGGAAGAAGTGGATTTTATCGATGCCGCGCCTCACCAAGTTTTTTCACCGGCTGTTTCCTTAATTCCTTTCGTTGAACACGACGATGCCAACCGGGCGCTGATGGGTTCAAATATGCAAAGACAGGCCGTTCCGTTGCTTAAGCCGCAGGCGCCGCTCGTGGGCACGGGCTTAGAAGGAAAAATCGCCGAAAATTCCCACCAGGTGATTATTGCTCCGGCTAACGGAGAAATTACTGCCGTTGATGCCAACCATATAGAGCTTAAAACCGCCGCGGGAACGAAAAAAATCGATTTAGTTAAATTCAAGCGTTCCAATCAATCAACCTGCATCTCCCAGTATCCGGCCGTCGAAAAAGGGCAAAAAGTCAAAAAAGGGGATTTTCTAACCAATGCTTCATCCGTAGATAAAGGCCAATTGGCATTAGGGCAAAATCTTCTGGTGGCTTTTACTCCCTGGGAAGGGGCTAACTTTGAAGACGCCATTATTCTTTCGGAAAAAGTGGTGCGCGATGATTATTTCACTTCCATTCATATAGAAGATTATTACTGCGATGTCCGCGAAACCAAGCTTGGACCGGAAATCACCACTCCCGACATTCCTAATGTTTCCGAAGATAAATTAAGAAATCTCGACGAAGAAGGAATTATCAGGATTGGAACCGAAATTCGTCCCGATGATATTTTAGTCGGGAAAATCTCTCCGAAAGGAGAATCCGAATTAACTTCCGAAGAACGCTTATTAAGGGCGATTTTCGGCGAAGAAGCCCGCGATATCAAAGACACTTCCTTAACTATGCCTCACGGCGAACAAGGACGAATTATCGGCATAAAAATTTCTTCCAGGGAAAAAGGCGATCAGCTTGATCCGGGTGTTATCAAAAGAATTCAGATTCAGGTGGCTCAATTAAGCAATATCCAGTCCGGCGACAAACTGACCGGCCGTCACGGCAACAAAGGCGTAATTTCTCAGATTAGGCCGGTTGAAGACATGCCATATTTGGAAGACGGAACGCCGGTTGACGTCATTTTAAATCCTTTAGGCGTGGCTTCCAGAATGAACATCGGTCAGATTTTAGAAACTCATTTGGGTTTTGCCGCCAAAAAATTAGGATATCAGGCGCTTACCCCGATTTTTACCGGCGCCTCCGAAGAACAAATAAAAGAAGAGCTCAAAAAAGCCGGTTTGCCCGAATCAGGAAAAGTGAAGCTTTTTGACGGCCGGACCGGCGAATCTTTCAGAAGTCCGATAACGGTTGGCTATATTTACGTAATGAAACTCAACCATCTGGTTAAAGACAAAATTCACATGCGTTCCACCGGACCGTATTCTCTTATTACCCAGCAGCCTTTGGGAGGAAAAGCCCGGCTTGGCGGTCAGCGTTTCGGAGAAATGGAAGTTTGGGCTCTCGAGGGGTACGGCGCCAGCCATACGCTTCAAGAGATGCTTACCATTAAATCCGACGACGTCATGGGCCGTTCTTCGACTTTTGAATCTATAATTAAAGGAGAAAAAATCAAAAAGCCCAGCTTGCCGGCTTCCTTTAACGTTCTGGTAAGTGAAATTAAGAGCTTAGGGCTGGATGTGGAAATAATCAGATCTGAAGAACAGAAACAAAGACTGGAAAAAGACCTTAAAGACATCCGGGCTATTTCCATAAAACTGGCTTCACCGGAAAAAATCAATAACTGGTCTTCAGGAGAAGTTACTAAAGCCGAAACCATCAATTACCGCACCCAGCGGCCGGAGAAAGACGGATTATTTTCCGAGAGAATTTTCGGGCCGACCAAAGACTGGGAATGCTATTGCGGCAAATATAAAAAAATCCGCTATAAAGGCGTGGTTTGCGACAAATGCGGCGTTGAAGTCACGAGGTCCATAGTCAGGCGCGAACGGATGGGACACATAGCTTTGGCCTCTCCGGTCGTTCATATCTGGTTTCTAAAAAGCGTTCCTTCAAGATTAAGCTTGATTCTTGACGCGCCTTTGCCGAAGCTCGAGAAAGTTATTTATTACGCTTCTTATATCATCACGGCTATCAATAAAGACAGCAAAGATTATGATTTGAAAAAGAAAGAATTGCTTGCCGAGAATCTTAAACCCGGGAAAATTTTAAGCGAAAACGAATATCTTGATTTAAGCAAACGTTTTGGAAAAACCCTTGTAATTAAATCCGGCGCCGGAGCCATTCGGGAAATTCTGGAAAATTTGGACTTAAAAGCCTTAGTTGGCCAGCTGTTAAAAGAATTGGAAGAAACCAAAGATGCCAATCGCCGAACTAGAATTTTAAGACGGCTTAATTTGGTGAAATCCATGATAAAATCCGGCGTTAAACCCGAATGGATGGTTATGACCGTCTTGCCGGTTTTACCGCCCGATTTAAGGCCAATGGTCGCTTTGGACGGCGGCCGTTTCGCCACCTCCGACCTTAATGACCTTTACCGGAGAGTTATCAATCGCAACAACCGTTTGAAAAAATTACTTGAATTGAAAGCGCCGGAAGTTATTATCACCAACGAAAAAAGAATGCTTCAGGAAGCTGTTGACGCCTTGATAGACAACGCCGGTTCTATCGGCGCCCAGCAGCTTTCCGCCCAGCGCCGGCCGTTAAAATCCTTAGCTGACATGCTCCGGGGCAAACAGGGGCGCTTCCGCCAGAACCTTTTGGGCAAACGGGTTGATTATTCGGCCCGTTCGGTAATCGTTGTCGGCCCCGAATTAAAACTTAACGAATGCGGTTTGCCTAAAAAAATGGCCCTGGAACTTTTTCGTCCTTTTATCATCCATAAAGTTATTGAGCGCAATTTGGCTCATAATATTAAAAATGCCAACAGATTTATTGACCAGGGTTCCGATGAGGTTTGGGCGATCTTAGAAGAAGTCATTGCGAACAAGAAAGTGCTGCTTAACCGGGCGCCGACCCTTCACCGCCTGAGCATTCAGGCCTTTAAGCCGATTCTTATAGAGGGCTTGGCTATCAGAATTCCGCCGCTGGTCTGTACCGCTTTCAATGCCGACTTTGACGGCGACCAAATGGCCGTCCATCTGCCGCTTTCCGAAGAAGCTCAATATGAAGCCACGGAAATTATTCTTTCCACAGTTAACCTTTTAAAGCCGGCTTCGGGCCACCCAATTGTCAGCCCCACCCAGGATATTGTTTTGGGATGTTATTCCCTGACCCGGCTCCAACCGGAAGCAAAAGGAAAAAATTCTTTATTTTCCAGTTTTGCCGAAGCCACTTTGGCATATGAACACGGCTTTCTTGACCTTAACGCGCCGATTAAAATTGCTCCGGCAAAAAGAAGCAAAAAAACATTAGAAACTACTTATGGCCGCATGATATTCAACAATCAGCTTCCGAAAAATTTTGATTTTTTCAATGAAACCCTCAACAAATTCGTTCTCTCAAAAATCAGCGCCTTAATCATAGAAAAAGTGGGCATCAATGCTGCCGGCGCTTATTTAGACAACATCAAAAATATCGGGTTTGAATATGCCACTATCTCCGGAATCACCTGGGGGATGGGCGATTTGAATATTCCCGAGCAAAAACCCCAAATCCTTGAAAAAGCCAAAAAAGAAGTAGTTTTGGTCAATGACGAATTCCGCCAGGGATTATTGACCGACGAAGAAAGAAAAAATCAGATTATCATGATTTGGGACAAAACCAACAAAGAAGTCGCCAAGCTTGTTCCCGAAACATTCTATCCCGATAATCCGGTCTTTGCTATTTTAGATTCCAAAGCCCGCGGCGGCTGGGCCCAGATGAACCAAATGTCAGGCATGAAAGGATTGGTTATCAACCCGAGCGGAGAAGTTATTGAATTGCCGGTCCGGTCTTCTTACAAAGAAGGTTTGGATATTTTGGAATACTTTATTTCCATTCACGGCGCTCGCAAAGGCCAGGCCGACACCGCGCTCAAAACTGCGGAAGCGGGTTATTTGACGCGCCGTTTAATCGATGTTTCCCAAGACGTAATAATCCAGGAAGAAGATTGTCAGACCAAAGAAGGAATTGAAATTTTCAGGAAAGACGGGGATAAATACGGCTATAATTTTGCCGAACGGATTTATTCGCGGACGGCTTTGGAAAATATAAAAATAAAAGGCAAAACTATCGTGAAAGAAGGCGAAGTTATCGACCGCGAAGCCGCGGAAATTATTAATAAATCCAAAGTAGAATTGGTTAAAGTTCGTTCGCCGCTCACCTGTAAAACTCTTTACGGCGTTTGCTCGCGTTGTTACGGCCTGGATTTGGGAACTAATCAGCCGATAAAATTAGGAGAGAGCGTCGGGATTATTGCCGCGCAATCAATCGGCGAGCCCGGAACCCAGCTTACCTTAAGAACTTTTCATGCCGGTGGAGTCGCCGGAGTTGACATTACCCATGGGTTGCCGCGGATAGAAGAGATTTTTGAAGCCCGGCCGCCTCACGGAAAAGCCATTTTGGCCGAAACAGACGGCGTCATTGAATCCATTAAAGAAAATAATTCGATTAAAATAGTTAAAATTAAAGGTTCTGCTTCCAAAGGCAAAAAAGCCAAATATTTTGAATACGCGATTCCTCGGACCACGATTCTTATGGTAAAAACCAACGACAAAATCACTAAGGGCCAGCAAGTCAGCGAAGGATCAGTCAATTTAAAAGAACTTATGGCCGCCAGGGACAGCCGCGAAGTGAAACGCTATATTGTTAACGAGATTCAAAAAATTTATATTCCCGAAGGAACCATCATTAACGACAAGCATATTGAAATAATCATCCGCCAGATGTTCTCCCGTGTCGTAATAAAAGAAGAAGGCGATACTAATTTTGTCGTTGGCGATGTCGTTGAAAAATCAAAATTCCTGGAAGTCAACCGGCAGACTAAAAAACTCAAAGGCGAACTGGCAAAAGCCCAGCCTATTTTAATGGGTATTACCCAGGTAAGCTTGTCCACCGAAAGTTTTCTCTCGGCAGCTTCTTTCCAGGAAACTTCCCGGGTTTTGGTGGGGGCATCAATTAGCGCTAAAATTGATAAGCTTCGCGGTCTTAAAGAAAACGTGATTATCGGCCGCTTGATTCCGGCAGGCACCGGCTGGCGGGGAATTCCCGTGGAAGCGGTCAGCGACGAAGAAGAAAAGGAGGAAATTGAAGAAGAAATCAAATAAGAGCCGGCTTAAAAGAGAGTCTTGATATTATAAAATTGTTAATTTATTATTAAGGGATAAAAAGATGAAAGTTGAAAACCAAGAGCTTAGAAAAAGAAAATACGAAATTGGCTTTGTTTTAAAAACCGAAAACGCGCCATACATCATGCAATCCCTGATAAGCAGGGGATTTGTAATTTTAACCGAAAATCCGCTGGAAAAAATCCAGCTGGCTTATCCTATCAACAAAGAAAGCTACGCTTATTTCGGCTATTCTCATTTTGAAGGCGATCCGGCCGCAATTAAAAGTTTAAAAGAAGACTTTAGGCTTAATCCCGAAGTTTTACGCTATCTGATAATCACTCCGCCTTTTGTCAAAAAACCCGCCTGGAGAAAACCCGCGTCGGCCAGAACATCAGAAGAAACGAGATTCACCCTGCCTGCGCAGGCAGGCCCGTCCGCCGGAAAAGCCGAATCAATTCTAACCAATGAGGCATTAGAAAAGAAAATAAAGGAATTGGTGTAAATTTTAGCCCTCTTGATTTAAAGGCTAAAATTTATATAATTAAGGCATGCCCAGTAACTCAACTCCGATGGTTCGCTTTAAGCGAACAAAAATATTGGGCAAAGGTCAAAATTAATCAAATAAAACAAAATCATTAATTATCAACTTCGATATAGCTAAAATATGTCGGAGTTGAGTTAACTGGGCATGAATTTAAACAAAGTATTTCTCATCGGAAATTTAACCAGAAGCCCGGAACTTCGGGCTTTGCCTTCGGGCGCGTCAGTTGCTTCTTTCGGAATAGCTACTAACCGGATTTGGAAAAACCAGCAGGGCGAACAGCAAAAAGACGCGCAGTTTCATAATGTCGTCGTTTTCGGCCGCCAAGCCGAAATTGTGAACCAATATCTGACAAAAGGCAGCTTGGCGATGATTGAAGGCCGGATTCAAACCCGGTCATGGGACGGCAAAGACGGGAGTAAGCAATACCGGACGGAAATCGTAGCGGAAAGAATCCAGTTTGGCCCGCGAAACGCCACAAAACAGGAAGGGTTTGCTAAAAATAAAACGCCCAACCAAAGCGCGCCAGCCCGCGAAGAATTGCCGGAAATCAACATTGACGAAGGCGAAATAAAACCAGAAGATTTACCATTCTAAAGGGCTTTCTCTAAATTTCCGAGTCGTCGTAAAACGAAAGAAATTTTGTAAGAAAACTTTTACCCCGTTAGATAAAAAATTATGAGATATATCAATAAAACATTATTTGAAAAGTTTGACAATCCCAATAAATGAGATTATCGTTTATCTAACGGGGTGCTGAATTTTATGGATAAATTTTCATCGCTTCGCTCAAAAATTTAAATAAAATTCGCATGAAACAGTGCTTTTTTTGTTCCCAAAATTTAAAAGACGTCGATTATAAAGAGATTGAATTGCTCCGGCGTTTTGTGTCCGGCCAGAAGAAAATCATTGACCCGAGATATTCCGGTTTATGCGCTAAACACCAGAGAAAATTGGCGCAAGCCATCAAAAGAGCCAGATATTTGGGCCTTTTACCTTTTGTCAGTAGATAAATTCTTAAATAAATCAGGAAATCTCAAACCCCAAATAATAACTTTCAATTCCTAATTTCCAATTTCCAATAAAAATCTGAATGTCCAATGACTAAATTTTCATTTCTTATTTTAAGAATTAGAAATTCAAGGCATTAGACATTTTATTAGAAATTAGATATTGGTAATTAGAAATTTATTTATAAAGTATGTCTTTTGACCTTTTTATTTTCCAAGCTTTCTATGGTTTAGCCCATCACAATAAAGTTATTGATTGGCTGATTATTTTTTTTGCCGGCTACTTTCAGTATATTTTATTGGCTTTGGCGGTTTATCTGCTGTTTTCGAAAATAAAAGACTGGCGCCGGAAAATTTACATTCTTTCGTTTTTTTCTCTTTCGGCGATTATCAGCCGGGGATTAATTACGGAAATCATCAGGTTTTTTTATCACCGGGCAAGGCCTTTTTTAGCCCTGGATATTTCCCCGTTGTTTAATCATGATTTGGCGGGTTCTTTTCCTTCGGGCCATATGGCTTTTTATTTTGCTTTGGCTTTGGCCGTTTTTTTAATAAACCGGAAATGGGCCTGGTTTTTTGTTTATAGCGTTATCCTGATGGGTTTGGCGAGAATTGCCGCCGGCGTTCACTGGCCGTCGGATATTCTGGGCGGAATCTTAATCGCTATCGGCAGTTATTTCCTGGTCAAAAAAATCATTCTTTCTCAAAACAAAACCGCTTAATTAGCGGTTTTAAATTGGTGCCCGGGGAGAGACTCGAACTCTCACAACCTTGCGATTACAGGATTTTGAGTCCTGCGCGTCTGCCATTCCGCCACCCGGGCAATTTAAATATAATTTTAACTTGAAAATAACATAAATTCAATTTATAGTAAATATAGAAGTTATCTGATGTTTTTCAGTATTTTAGTGTTAGTGTTTTAGTCTTTAAGTTTTAAATCTATGGCTCGCGTTATCGCAATTTGCAATCAAAAAGGGGGAGTCGGAAAGACAACCACGGCGATAAACCTTGGGGCTTATCTGGCCGCTTTGGGCCGGCGCTGTCTTCTGATTGATTTTGATCCGCAAGCCAACGCCACTTCCGGTTTAGGGATAACGCCGCCCCAGGAATCAATTTATACCGCTTTAATGAGCGGTTTAGCTTCAAGCCATTTAATCAGAAGAACCGCCATTTTCGGCTATGAGGTTTTGCCGGCTTCCCAGGATTTAGCCGGCGCTTTGGTGGAATTGATTTCTTTACCCGAACGGGAATACCAGCTGAGAAAAACCATCAACCAACTCCGGCATTTATACGATTTCATACTGATAGATTTGCCGCCCTCTTTAAGTCTTTTAACCATTAACGGCCTGGTGGCCGCCGATGAAGTTTTAATGCCGATTCAGTGCGAATATTACAGCCTGGAAGGTATCGGCCAGCTTTTAAAAACTATTGATCTTATTCGCGAAAATCTCGGCTACAAATTAAACGTGGCAGGCGCGGTTTTAACGATGTATAATAAAAAAGAGCGGCTTTCCCGGGAAGTAGTAAAAGAAGTCAGGGAGCATTTTCCTTATAATGTTTTCAGCGCCGAAATACCGAGAGCCGTCGCTTTGGCCGAAGCCCCGAGTTTCGGCAAGCCCATAATTCTTTACGCCCCCTCTAACCAAGCGGCCCGCGCTTATCTATTTCTGGCCAAAGAGATAATCAGCCAGCAAGATAAAAACGCGAATAGTCAGTTTGCTAATCAGGTTTTTGGTAATTTATTAACATAATTCATTATTCATAATTCATAATTCATTATGCTTGGCAGAGGATTGGAATCTTTAATACCGCGGAAAAACGACAAAGAAACGCCGGAAACCGGACAAAAAAACGCGCCTCAAGCGCCGTCTCCCCAATTTTTTTCAGCCAATAATCCGGAATTTAAAAAAGATTTAGCCGAAGCATTGCCTAAGCCGGAAGACAGCATCCAAGAACCTGCGCCGAAAATTAGCTTGGAGCGGACTCGAATCGTTCAGGAACTTCCCAAAAAGCACCAGGAAGCCATATTTCTGATTGAGCTTGATGAAATAAAGTCCAACCCCTACCAACCAAGGCGCCATTTTGACGAAGAATCCTTAAAAGAATTAGCCGCTTCCATCCAGGAATTCGGCATTCTCCAGCCGCTTCTCGTTTCAAAAATCGAGGAAGAAACCGAAAACGGCACCAAAGTAAGCTATCAATTGATAGCCGGAGAAAGAAGGTTTCTGGCCGCCAAAATCCTCGGCCTCGAACGGGTACCGGCTATTATCAAAAAAATCGACATTGAATCAAACCGCCTTGAGATTGCGATTATCGAAAATATCCAGCGGGCGGATCTTAACCCGATAGAATCGGCCCGCGCTTTTGCCAAGCTTCAGGAAGAATTCCGCCTGACCCAGCGGGAAATCGCCCAAAAGGTGGGGAAAAGCCGGGAAGCGGTGGCTAATACTTTGCGGCTGTTGAGTCTGCCTTCCAATATCCAGGACGCCCTGGCCCAGAAAAAAATAAACGAAAGCCAGGCCAGAACGCTTTTAGGCGTGAGCGATTTAAACCAGCAGCAGGCGCTTTTCAATGATTTATTAAACAGCGACTTAAGCGTCAGGGATCTGCGGGAAAAAATAAATCCCGATGAAAATGCCGGACAGCCCGTAGATCCCGAGAAAAAATACCTGGAGAACCGGCTGGAAGAGGCCCTGGGAACTAAAGTTCAAATCAGCAAGAATCAGGATAAGGGCAAAATTGTCATTAAATTCTTTTCGCCGGAAGAGCTCGGCGCCATCATCAAAAAAATCTGCAGCGAAGATTAAATTAACCGATATTTAATTTGTTTAATCTTGTAGATAATTTTTACCGGAGATTTTATTTCTATCTCATCGGAAATTTTATGATTTAAAAGCGCTTTGCCTACCGGAGATTCTGAGGATATTTTTCCTTCCTTGGGATCGGCCTCCAACGTGTCGACAATCATAAATTCGTTAATTTTCCCCTCCGGATTTTCCAAAGTAACAGTTGCCCCTAAATTTACAATATCCTGTTCTTTTTTTGGAGGTAATTTAATCATTTCGGCGTTTCTGAAAATATATTCCAATTCCGCTATTTTAGATTCCATTAAACCAAAATTTTCCTCGGCTTTTACCAGCCGAATTTTCTTTAAATCTTGGTATTCTCTTTTTATCTTTTCCAATCCTTTTTTAGTTAAATAGATTTTTTCCGACATACCCGGTTAACTCAACTCCGACATTTCCCAGACATATCGAAGTTGATAATTAATGATTTTGTTTTATTTGATTAATATTGACCTTTGTCCAGTACTTCTGTTCGCCTGACTTGGCGAACCATCGGAGTTGAGTTACTGGGCATAATTTGAATTAAAAAACCTCCTTGGGTTTCGGAGGTTCATCGGGTTTTTTATTTTTTAGGGTTTATTTTCCCCTGTTGAATCTCCGAAGCGGGCTTTTTGTGGTGGTGCAAACGCCGCCAAAAAACACGCCGTGCATATAGCCAAGCGGGAGATTCCAAAGGTTTATTCTTGATATTTTTTGAATCATCTTAATTTAAGTATAAGCCGGCAAAAAGTTCTGTCAAGTGGTATAAATCTCGCGGAATAGCGGCCTAGAAACAAAACCCCCCGCTAAAAGCGGGGGGAAATAGAAGGATTTTTCTAGAATTGGATAATATTAATCCAAATAGAAAAATTCTCACTCACTTAAAACCACTATAGCGTAAAACTTTTAAAAAGTCAAGCAGCGGCAATTCTCAATCTGTTTGTTATTGACAGAGCAATGATGCCCGTTACGGATAGCTGAATCAAAGGCGTAAGCCCTACACTAAAGACAAGCGGCATATATTCATTGTAATCCCATAAATTTAGAAACTTTGCGCGAATTTCTATAAAGACAGCGGTTATGAATCCTAAAATCAGGATTAAAAGATATTCTTTCTTTTTGGGTTGATGAATCCAATTAAAACTTTTTTCAAACAAGCAGATAAGCAGAAAAATAAAACAGATAATAACGGCGTCTGCCAGGGCCGCTCTTAGTATTTTGGGTATGTAGTAAAAAATATCATTTTTTAAAGGAAATTTATTCCAATCATAAAGCAGGCTATGAGCGACCTCCCATAAAAGATTTAATAGATAGGAGGTTGAGAATATTGCCAGAAGGACATTAATCTGATTTATCCTTTGTTTTCTCATTTAATGATTATAATACCATAAATCATTTATTTCTGTTATAATAAAAACGGCAGGTAGCTGAGCACTCACTAAATAAAACAAAAAATGGAGGTCACCACTACCTGCCCAGTTAACTCAACTCCGATTAAGCAAAAATTTATCTCCATAAATTTTTGCCTGAATTGTGTTCTTATATTTGTTTTTTCAAATTATTAGTGTAACCAATATAATATTTTTTATCTTTCAGATTTAATAATGTATAATCGTAGAAGAACACCATCGGAGTTGAGTTAACTGGGCCTGCCTTTTTCTATGTTTCAGGAAAATATTCCTTTAAAAAATTACACCAGCTTTAAAATCGGGGGGCCGGCAAAATATTTCTTTGAAGCCAAAAGTTTAAAAAAACTGATAGAGGTCCTTAAAGAAGCCAAACGCAGAAAAATTCCCTTTTTTGTTATTGGCGACGGAACTAAATTATTGGTCAGCGATAAAGGCTTTAAGGGTTTGGTGATAAGAATACAAAATACTGAATATAAAATAATAGATAAAAAAATTATAGCCGAAGCTGGCGTTAGTTTGGCTAAATTAGTGGCTGCTTCGCTAAAATCAGATTTGGCCGGCTTGGATTGGGCAGTGGGAATCCCCGGCACAATTGGCGGGGCAGTCCACGGCAACAGCGGAGCTTTTGGCTCTTCTATCTCCAAATCCATAGAAAGCGTCACCGCTTTAAATCCAAAAACTTTTAAAATTAAAAAATATTCCAATAAACAATGCCGTTTCGGCTATCGCGATAGCGTTTTTAAAAAGAATAAAGATATTATCCTTTCGCTGAAACTGCGATTAAAAAGCGATAATTCCGAAAAAGGTCTCAAAATGATTAAAGAATTTTTGAAAAGAAGAAAAGAAAGAATCCCCGAATATTACTCGGCCGGAAGTGTTTTCAAAAATCTTAAATTCAAATCCCTGAATAGAAAAGTTCAAAAAAATATTCCCGAAAATAAAATCAAAGGCGGCATGGTGCCGGCCGGCTATCTTATTGAAAACTGCGGGTTGAAAGGAAAACAAATCGGCGGAGCGAAGATTTCCGAACAACAAGCGAATATTATTATTAACTTAAACCAGGCCAAAGAAAAAGACGTTTCTTCGCTGATTGATTTAGCCAAAAAACAGGTCAAGAAAAAATTCGGGGTTGATTTGGAGGAGGAAATTATCCGTCTTTAGACAACCAGTTTCAGCACCCCAAACTTTCCTGAATCAGCCTGTCGGGAGCGATAGTAATAAATTACCGCTGCGAACGAGAGGAAAGCCGGAACTGACTGAGCGAAGCGAAGGAATTCCGGAAGGCCTTCCCGAAGCGAGCGAGGATAATTTATCTATCGCGGAGACTTTGGCTGATGAAGGAAGGTTTGGGAAAACCATAGTTATCCCCATTTACCCCGTTAGAAGCCCGATAAATACTTATTAAGCAAGCATTATCTCAAATTATCAAAAGTTTATGTTTAGTTTATCTGTTATAACAGATAAAAATTAAAAATTTTTTCTGTTCAGGACTTCTAACGGGGTTTACTTTATTCCCGGATATGCTATTATAAACTTTATAGTAAAAAGAAGAGATGGTGAGGTTGTCTCTTCACACCGAGCCCCGACTTTATGTCGGGGTTCGGTTTTTAAGGAGTTTGGTACAAATTTCTTGCGTTGGCACTAAGAAATTTATATAATTAAGGCATGCCCAGTAACTCAACTCCGATGGTTCGCCAAGTCAGGCGAACAGAAGTACTGGGCAAAGGTCAATATTAATCAAATAAAACAAAATCATTAATTATCAACTTCGATATGTCTAGAAAATATCGGAGTTGAGTTAACTGGGCATGGAAATTAATATTAAAACCACTAATCTGAATTTAACGCCGGCTCTCAACCAGTATATAGAAGAGAAAATCGGTTCCCTGTCAAAATTTCTTAAAAATTACGAAATTGACTCGGAAATCCAGGCCCGGGTGGAAGTTGCCCGAAGCACGCGGCATCATCACGGCGGCAATGTGTTTATGGCCGAAATTAACCTGAACTTGCCGGATAAAACCTTAAGAAGCGTTGCCGAAAAAGAAGACATCAGATTGGCTGTCAATAAAGTCAGAGATGAAATGCGGCAGGAAATAAAAAAATATAAAGGGCTTGTCTAAAATTTCGAGCCCGAAGGGCGAAGAAATTTTAGCAACAAAACCTTTACCCGTTAGATGAGCGGAGCTCTATCTAACGGGGTGCTCGATTCTGTAGATAAATTTTCATCGTCTGCAGACTCGAAAATTTATACATAATTGGCATGATTAAAAAAATCATAGATAAATTATTTGGCGGAAAAGGGAGATATAATAATTTTGTTGCCGGAATTAACGGGCTGGAGCCGGAACTGGAAAAGTTATCAAAACAGGAATTAAAAGAAAAAAGCGAAGGCCTGAAAAAAATAATCCGGGAAAACGATGAAAACCCGGATGATTTTGATCTGATTTGTCAAAGTTTCGCTTTAGTCAGGGAAATCGCCAAGAGGACTTTGAACCAGCGCCATTTTGACGCCCAACTGATAGGCGGTCTGGTTTTACACGAAGGGAAAATCGCCGAAATGTTAACCGGCGAAGGCAAGACTCTGGCCGCTACTCTGCCGGCTTATTTAAACGCTTTAAGCGGCAAAGGCGTTCATGTTATTACGGTCAATGATTACTTGGCCCGCCGCGACGCCGTCTGGATGGGGCAGATTTACCAGGCACTCGGGCTTTCCGTCGCCTGCCTGACCCACGACGCGGCTTATTCATACGACCCTAATTTTCTGGCTGAAAACCAGAAAACGGATGAAGTTAAAAATAATGAAAATAATCTGGATAAGGAACGCGATGTTCTGGGCAGCTTTAAGGTGGTTCAGGAATTTTTGCGGCCGATTTCCCGGAAAGAGGCCTACGCGGCCGATATTGTTTACGGCACCAATCACGAATTCGGTTTTGATTATTTAAGGGATAATTTGAGCTTACGGCTGGTTGATCAGGCCCAACGGCCGCTTAATTACGCCATTATTGACGAGGTGGACAGCATTTTAATAGATGAGGCCAGAACTCCCTTGATAATCGCTTCGCCCGACACCCAGTCAAGCGAATACTACAAAGTTTTCGCCCGCATCGTTGACGGGCTCAAGCCGGAAGAGGATTATTTGGTTGATGAAAAACAGAAAACAGCGAATATCACCCAGGAGGGAATTAATAAAGTGGAGAAAATACTTCAGCTCGAGAATCTTTACGGTCCGGAAAATTTTCAATTGGTTCATTATTTGGAGGTGTCTTTGAAAGCCAAAGCTCTTTTCCGCCGCGACAAGCATTATCTTGTCAAAAACGGCGAAGTCATAATTATAGACGAGTTCACCGGGCACTTGATGGCTGGCCGCCGCTATTCTTCCGGGCTTCACCAGGCGATTGAAGCCAAGGAATGGCTAAACGACAAAAGCGTCGTGGTCCAGCAGGAATCCCGGACCTTGGCCCAAATCACCATTCAGAATTATTTTCGTTTGTATAAAAAAATTTCCGGGATGACCGGCACCGCCCAGACCTCGGCCGAAGAATTCCATAAAGTTTATAATCTTGAAGTAACGAGCATTCCGCCCAACAAAGCGATGGTTCGCAAAGATTTTCCCGACGCCATTTATAAAACAAGAGAAGCGAAATATCAGGCGGCTATCGAAGAAATTAAAAAAAATCATGCCGAGGGCCGGCCGATTCTGGTGGGAACGCCTTCCACCGACCAGAACGAAATGCTTTCGGCTTTATTGCTTGAAAACGGCATACCCCACGAAGTTTTAAACGCAAAAAATAACGAACGGGAAGGCGCTATTATTGCTCAAGCCGGCAAACTGAAAGCGGTAACTGTGGCAACCAACCGCGCCGGCCGGGGAGTGGATATCGTGCTTGGCGGCAACCCCGTTAATCCGGAAGAAGCGGAAAAAGTCAAAAGTTTGGGCGGGCTCTGCATAATCGGCACGGAAAGGCACGAAGCGCGCCGCATCGACAACCAGTTGCGGGGCCGCGCCGGCCGGCAAGGCGATCCCGGCTCATCCCGGTTCTTTCTTTCTTTGGAAGACGATTTGATGAAAATTTTCGGCGGCGACAAGATAAAAAATATTATGCAAACTTTTAAATTGCCGGAAGATATGCCGATAGAATCGGGCTTGGTTTCCAACGCCGTCAATCAGGCCCAGGGGAAAATCGAGGGGATAAACTTTGATATCCGGCGACATCTTCTTGATTTTGACGATGTTTTGACCAAACAGCGCGGTTTTATTTACACCCAACGGCAGAAAATTTTAAATAACATAGAAAAAGGCGGCTTCCGGTCTTTATATAAAGAGGTTGCCAATAAGGATTTAACTAATGAAGAAAAAACCAAGTTAAACCCGCAACTTGAAGCGTTTCTCGGCCAGCAAATATTGAGAGTTATGGATTTACTCTGGATGGAAAATTTGGAAAACCTGGAAGCTCTTAGGGAATCGGTTAATTTAAGGGCTTACGGCCAGCACGAACCGATAGTTGAATATCGGCAGGAAAGCTATCGCTTATTCAAGAATTTCCAAGCCAATTTCCAGCATCTGGTTTCCGAAGTCACTTCCCGAATTTTAGCTAACCCCGGAAATATCGGCATTAATCAGCGCGCTGATCAGCATGAATCAGCTTCTAATAAAAAAATCGGCAGAAATGATCCTTGTTGGTGCGGAAGCGGTAAAAAATATAAGAAGTGCCACGGGAAATAAAAAATGCTAAAATTCCATCAATATGACCAGTAAGGTGGTAAAAAATCCGATTAAAAAATCCGAGCTTTTGGAAATAGCCAATGAAGGATTCGGCGACCTCGTTAAAGCGGTGGTTGACGTTAAGCGGGAAATTATGGCGATTGGCGGCGAGCTTCATGCCGATGAGGAGGTTTTACTGACCGAACAGGAGGGGTCAAAACGAGAAAATACCTGGGGAATCAATATTTACCCAGAAAAATCGGAAAAAGAATGGATAGAATTTGATTCTATGATTAACCTCAAGCCGCATTTCAATAATCGCTCGCGCGACGTGGAAAATCCGGAAATAAAAGAAAAAATTAGGAGCATTGTTAAAAAATTAATCGCTATTTAAAATGGCTTTTAAGCACAAAGAATTGGCGGGGGGCCGGTGGCGAAAACTTTCCCTGACGGAACAACTGGGCAATATCGGTAGCGAAGTTTTAAGGGCTGACCGCCACAAGGATAGAGACGCTGAATTGTTCCGGGGCGACATAGAAAGAACCCTGGAGCTTTTTGATTTAACCCTGGACGACCCCCGCTGGAAAGGCCGACGCTGGGAAATTGCCAGGGCCAGGGAAGTTTTTTGCGATGCCGTTTACGGCGGAAAACTTTACAAAAGTTCATTAGAGGGACTGGTTCGCTATTTTGATGAATTTGCCTTTGCCGCAAGGCGATAAAAAGAGATAGAAAAAATTTCAAAAATCGGATATTTTTTGATGAATCATAAATTTTGTAAAAAAATAACGGATATCATCGGGGCCTCTCTGGGGCTTCTGATTTTAGCGCCTTTTTTCCCTTTTATCGCTTTGGCGATTAAATTGGAAAGCCGGGGGCGGGTTATTGTTAAATTAGACCGGCTAAGTCAGGGAAAAACAATTAAGGTTTATAAATTCCGTTCTATGGTCAAAGACGCCCAAAAAATAAAACCGGCTTTATTCGGGCTTAATGAAAGGCGGGACGGCTCATTTTTTAAAATCAAAAACGACCCCAGAATAACAAGAGTAGGGAAGCTGCTCCGTAAATTCCGGATTGACGAATTCCCGCAATTATTTAATGTCTTAAAAGGCGAACTTTCTTTAGTCGGCCCCAGGCCTCACGAACCCGAAGAAGTTACCGGCTATCCTAAAGAATTCAAGCACCTGATATCCGCCAAAGCCGGCGTCACCGGCCTTTCGCAAGTAAACGGAGCTTCCAGCCTGCCTTTTATCAAAGAGCTGAATTTTGACGATTATTATCTGAAAAACCAGTCCCTTTGGCTTGATTTTAAAATTATCCTTAAAACCGTCTTAATCTTGTTTTTTGACCCGACTGCGGTATAGATAATTTTGGCGGCCGAATTTTTACCCCGCCGATGGCGGGGCGCTCAATTTTATAGTAAAATTTTTAATAATGCCTGAAAATTTGAATAAAATCGGCAAAACGGCTTTAGCGCACGATTATCTTAACCAGTGCGGCGGAGCGGAAAACGTTCTTAAGGTTTTAGCCGAAATTTTCCCCGAAGCGCCGATTTACACTCTTTTCTACGATGAAAAGAAAACCAGGAATTATTTTTCCAATCGCGTCAAAAAAACCAGCTTCCTTGATTTTGAAATCGTCAGAAATAATCACCGGGCCTTTATTCCTTTGCTGCCGTTAGCCAGCGGTAATTTAAAAATTGAATCCGGATATGATTTAGTCGTGTCTTCAAGCGCCGGCTATGCCAAAGGCTTTAATTGCCGAAACGCTTTTCATATCTGTTATTGTCACACTCCGCTCCGCTATGCCTGGGAGAAAAATTACCTTAAAGGGCTGAATTTATTCCGCATACCTCTGCTAAAAATTCTAGCCAAGCCGATTCGCGCCTTTTTCAGATATTGGGATAAAAAAACCAGCCGCCGGGTGGATGTTTTCATCGCTAATTCTCATTTTACCGCCCAAAAAATCAGGAATTTTTACGACCGGGAAGCCGAAGTGATCTATCCGCCGATTAATTTGCAAAAATTCTATCCTGACCCTTTTGGGAAAAAAAGAAGCTATTTTTTAATGGTCGGCCGGATGCTCCACTATAAACGCTTTGATTTGGGCATAGAGGCGTTTAATCAACTGGGCCTTCCTTTAAAAATAGTGGGGGAAGGGCCGGAATTCATAAAATTAAAATCACTGGCTAAATCTCCTTTGATAGAATTTCACTCTTATGTGGAAAACCTTGATGAGCTCCGGAAAATTTACAGCGGAGCCCGGGCTTTGATTTTCCCCCAAACAGAAGATTTCGGGATGGTGGCCGCCGAGGCCCAGGCCTGCGGCTTGCCGGTAATCGGCTATAACTCCGGCGGAGCCAAAGAAATCGTTATAGAAGGAAAAACCGGCTTATTATTCAACGAGCAAACTCCGGAAGCCCTGATAAAAGCCGTTTATTTATTCGAAAAAACCAAGTTTTCTGAATCGGAAATTCTCAAGAACGCCCGGCGATTTTCCAAAGAAAATTTCAAAGCTAAATTCATGAAGATATTAATCAAATACCATGAAAATTTTAATCGATCTTAGGGTTTTAACCAGACCTCAGTTTTCCGGTATTACCGAATACGCTAAATTTTTAACCAGTCATCTGTTGTTGGCCGATAAAAAGAACGAATATATTCTTTTTTATAACGGTTTTCAAAAATCTCCGTTGCCGGAAGAATGGACAAATAATCCCCGGGTTAAGGTTATTAATTCATCGATTCCAAACCGCCTCTGGAGTTTCAGCAATAAAATTTTCAATCTGCCTAAAATTGACAAGAAAATAAAAGCCGACGTTTTTTTCAGCCCTCACTTCAATATTTTGTCTCTTCAAAATAAGAGAAAAAGAGTATTTGCTTTCCATGACCTTTCTTTTATCCATTACCCCAATTTTTTTTCCAACCGCGATAACTTCTGGCATTGGCTTCAGGATTATAAGCGCCAGGCTCAAACCGCCGGACATTTAATCGCCGTTTCTGAATTCACCCGCCAGGACCTTATTGATAATCTTTCTATTCCGCCGGAACGAATAACCAAAATCTATTCGGGGGTAAATTCTTTTTACCGGAAAATTTCCGCTGACGATAAAAATCTCAATGAATTCAAGCGGGCTCATAATCTGGAGAAACCCTTTCTGTTTTATTTGGGAATGCTTGAACCGAGAAAAAACATCCCGGCGATTATCCGGGCTTTCAATATTTTGAAAACCGATAAAAAATTCAAAGATTTAAAGCTTATCGTCGCCGGGGCAAAGGGCTGGCTTTACGACAAAATTTTTCAGGAAGCCGAAAAATCCAAATTCCGGGAAGAAATTATTTTTTGGGGGCCGGCCGCGCCTTCGGAAGCGCTTTATCTTTATAATCTGGCCGAGGTTTTCGTTTATCCCTCCTTTTTTGAAGGATTCGGTTTTCCTCCTTTGGAAGCCCAGGCCTGCGGTTTGCCGGTTGTTACCACCAACCGTTCTTCTTTGCCCGAAGTTATGGGGGATTCCGCTTTAATGGTTAACCCTTGGAAAATCGGCGATTTAGCGCTTGTTTTAAAAGACATTTTAACCTCCGAAAAAAACCAAAAACGCCTTCGGCAGGCCGGTTTTTCCAATATTAAAAGATTTAACTGGGCTAAAACCGCGGGGGAAACAATTAAAGTATTTTCTAAACTGGATTATTAGTATTTTCGGGCATTAACTTTTATAATGAAAATCAATGACGAAGGTCCCCAAAAAAAACATATCTCCGTTTCTTTCCGATATCAGGCAGCCGGGTAAAAAAATCCCTTATCAACCGGCTAACCTCTGCCGGCAGACTTTTTCTTTTAAAAAAACTGCCGAAGAAAAACCCTATAAAATTTTATTAAAAAGGCGGAATAGTTTCTCTTTTCCGAAAATAGTTCTGGCTTTTTTCGGCGTCGTTGTTCTAATTTCGCTTGCCGGCGGCTCCCTGATTTTCGCCAAATTCAGCGCTTTTAAGCCGTTTATTTCTGAAAAAATCCGTTCAATCGTCGATAATTCTCAGGAAGCCGTCAGTTCGCTGAATAATTTCGACCCCCGGAAAGCGGCGGTTCTTTTTGACAAAAATAATTCCGATATAATCGCCGTCAAAGATCTGTTCCAGAATTTTTTTCTTACGAAAATAATGAATCTTGGCGGATTTTTTGATAAATCCCTAAGCTTGAATCAGTCGGCTCTGGCCGTTTCCAGAAATCTGGAAGCTTTAAAAACAAACGGGCTTAATCTTTTTATGAACGGCGACGGCAAGGAACTGGTAAAAATAATCAAAAATCTCCGGGAAGAAATTGACAACATTCAAAAAAGTACCGGTTCAATCCGCAACCAGATAGCCGCTGTCGGAGAAAAAATGGATTTTTTAAAAGGGAATTTACTGGATTTCAGCCAGATTGATAAAATAGTCACCGAAGAATATTTTAATTACGGCGCCAAGCTTTACCAGACAGAAGATGTTTTGGCCGGCTTACTTGATGTTCTGCAGTCTAAAAACGATGTTCATTGGCTGATTTTTTTCCAGAACCCGGCTGAAATCAGGCCGGCGGGCGGATTTTTGGGAAGCTATGCCGACTTGACAATTAACTCCGGCCGGCTCGCCAATATCGATGTCCGCGATATCTACGATCCCGACGGCCAATTAGACCTTAAAGTCGTTCCGCCGATGCCGCTTCAGGCTATTACTGTTTCCTGGGAGGCCCGCGACGCCAACTGGTTTTTTGATTTTCCCGTTTCTGCCCGGAAAGTGACAAGCTTCCTGGAGGCCTCAAAAATTTATCAGGAGCAAAACACCGAATTTTCGGGAGTTATCGCCTTAAACATCAGGATTCTTGAAAGTATTCTGGAAATTACCGGACCGATGGAAATCGGCGATTATCCGGAAATAAATAAGGATAATTTCATGAGAGAAATCCAGAGGGAAGTTGAGGCTGGTCCGGACAAAGCCGCGGGCAAGCCGAAACGCATTCTTCAGGTTTTAGCGCCGGCGCTCCTTGAAAGAATAAATAATTTCAACGAAGAGCAGAAAAGGGAATTGATGGACAAGCTCGGGTTTCACCTGACCAATAAAGACATTATGTTGTTTGCCGAAGACCGGCGGCTGGAGAATTTCTTTTCCCAAAATAATTTGAGCGGCGAAGTTTATAAGCTGCCGGATAATTTTTACGGCAGCTATCTGGCGGTCGTCAATGCCAATATCGCCGGCGGGAAAAGCGACTATTTCATAAAGCAGGAAATTAATCTCAAAGTAAATCTGGAAAGCGACGGCAAAACCGTCAGCCGGTTGGAGATAAAAAGAAGCCACTCCGGCAATACCGAAAAAGCGTCATGGTGGCGGACCACTAACAAAGATTTTCTTAAAATTTTCGCTGCGCCCGGCTCGCGCCTCGCGAAAATAAGCGGTAACAGCCAAAAAACCGTTAATCCGCCGATAAACTACCAGAAACAAAACTATCAAAACGATTTTGACGTCCAAATAATTGAAAAAAACCAGCAATTTTTGGAAGATTTTGATGTCTGGTTGAGCGAGGAATCAGGGAAAACAACCTGGGCAAGCTGGTTTAACGTTTCCGCCGGCGCGGCCAAAACCCTTAAACTGGAATATGAAACGCCGGGTAATATTTATTCGTCCGTAAAGCCGGATAAAATTTACCAATTCATTTTTGACAAGCAATCCGGCGTGGACGGAAAATTAAAGGTAAGCATTGAAACGCCTGTTGGATATAAATGGCAGGAAAGCCAAGGCTATATTTACGAATATGAAAATGAAAATCCGCCGGCCCGCTTGATTATCAACCTCACTTTATTGAGCATATGATTAAAAACATAATACAATTTTTAAAAATATCGGCGCTGATTGCCGTAATCGGATTTTTGGGCTGGGGTCTTTTTAATATGGAGAGACAAAACTTGAATTTGGGAAACAAAATCAAAGGACTGGAAATTAATGCCGCGGCTATTGAAAAAGAAAATCAAATTTTTAAAGATAGCATTGAATATTTCAGTCACCCGGAAAATCTGCTTAAAGAATTAAAATCATTGTTTAATTATCGCCAGCCGGGAGAAAAAATTATTATTATCCCCAAAAAAACCGATGAAAAACCCTAAAAAAATAATTCTTTGGTCAATCGGAGTTTTGGCTGTTGTGATTTTTATCGCTTTAAAATCCGGTTTCTATCCCATTGTCCTTACCTCGAAATGGCTTATCACCGAAAGGCAATTCAATAAAATCGTGGCCAGTTCTTTAACCTATTTTCAAAAAACAATTTCCGTCTATGCCACCAGCACGCCGGTAATCAGCGCGGAATCAAAAAAGGAAATCAGGCGGGCGGCTTTGGATATGATGATTGAGGATAAAATTATTAACGAAGTCCTGGCAGAAAAAATGGGAGCTCGGGAACTGAAAAATTCGGTTGATTCCAAATTGGCGGCTTTAGGCATCAACGATGATGTTGCCAAAGCCAGCCAAGTTTTTTATAATTTGTCGTTGAAGGACTTCGGGAATTTAGTTTTAACGCCTGAGGCGAAAAGGGAAATTTTGAAAGAGCGGGGGATTGATATCCAGGAAATTAAAAAATCCCGCCAACCGATAATTTTAGCGCCGGAATTTTATTGGCAAGACGGAGTTTTAATGAGATAGGCAATATTGGGACTAATTTGCGGGCGTAGTATAGTGGTAATACGCGACCTTCCCAAGGTTGAATCGTGGGTCCAATTCCCATCGCCCGCTCATAAGCGCCACCTTAGCTCAGCTGGTAGAGCAGCACGCCAGCGCCCGCTAAAATGCCGGAGTAACTCAGTGGTAGAGTAGCTGTTTCGTAAACAGCAAGTCGCGAGTTCGAATCTCGCCTCCGGCTCTGAGAGAACAAAAGGTGTGGGGGTGAATAAAGCAGAGGTCCCGAGCCCGCCCCGTAACTCAATCCATTGAGTTACGGGGTTCAATCTCGGAGGTGGCTCAAAGATTAAAAAATCGCCCTAACATGAGGCCAGAAGACAAGAACGCCGATGACAATTGCCGCTAAAGAAACCACAAGAACTATGGCTGCCAGAAGGTCTTTGATTATCCGGACGCGGGGGTCATCCGCCGGCTGAAGAAAGTCCAGGAATCTTTCCATGGCGGAATTGATGAGTTCCAGAATCAAAACCGAAAAAATCATAACTAAAAGAACGGCTTTTTCGTCCCGGCTGGTCGGCAAATAAAGCATTGCTCCGATAACTAAGAGGGCCACCGTCATTATATATTTAAAAGCGGGTTCGTGGATCAGGACGGTCCAGATTCCTTTCCAGGCGGTTTTAAAACTTGAAGAAATATTTCCGTTTTTCAAATGATTTTTTTCCATGGTATAATAATAAGCTTATATGCCCAGTAACTCAACTCCGATGGTTCGCCAGTTCGGGCGAACAAAAGTATTGGGCAAGAATAATAATCAAATAAAACAAAATCATTAATTATCAACTTCAATATATCCATAAAATATCGGAGTTGAGTTAACTGGGTATGATTAACCAAAATTCGGCAACAATTTCCATTTACGCCGGCGTCGGCGGGGAAGACGCCAAAGACTGGGTGGAAATGCTTTTAAGAATGTATCAAAAATTAAGCCAGCGCCGCAGCTGGAAATTCCGTTTTATCAACAACAACACTCTGGAAATAATCGGCGGAAATGTTTATGGGTTGCTTAAAAACGAATCCGGGGTCCACCGACTTATAAGAATTTCTCCTTTTGACGCGAAAAAACTCCGCCATACTTCTTTCGCTTTGGTTGAGGTTTTGCCGGAATTGCCGGAATTGGAAGCCAAAAATTTAAAAATTCCCGAAGAAGACCTGAAAATCGAGCTTTGCCGTTCAAGCGGCCCCGGCGGGCAAAACGTCAATAAACGGGAAACCGCCGTCCGGCTTATCCACCTGCCAACCGGCCTAACCGCTTCCTCGCAAGTTGAACGTTCCCAGGCCCAAAACCGCGAACGCGCCCTTAAACTGATTAAAGCCAAGCTTTTTCAGCTGATGACCGAACGCAAGGAAAAAGAATTGAATAATCTGCGGGCTAAAGTATCCCCGGATTGGGGGCATCAAATCCGCTCTTACGTGCTTCATCCTTATCAGATGACTAAAGACCACAGGACAGGGGTTAAAGTCAATAATGTCAATGATGTTCTTGATGGAAATCTTGAGGCTTTTATTGAAAAATACAAGCCAAGGGCGCAGAATTTTTCATAATAAAACCTCAACCCCGTTAGATAAAAACCTTTTTAGGTCAGAAACCGTGTATCTATTTTAGCTTCTATTTTAATTTATATAGTGTATAATATTATCTAACGGGGTGCTGAATTTTATGGATAAATTTTCATCGCTTCGCTCAAAAATTTAAATAAAATTCGCATGATAACTTTTCAAAACGTAACTAAAACCTACAATAAACACTCGATAGCCCTGGAGAACGTCACTTTTAAAATCAATCCCAAAGAATTTGTTTCCATTGTTGGCCGTTCCGGAGCCGGCAAATCAACCATCGTCAAGCTTATCATCGGCGAAGAAAAACCGACCGGCGGAAGGATAACTTTTGATTCTCTGGAGGTAAATAAATTAAAATATTCCCAGTTCCCGCAGTATCGTCGGCACATTGGAACCATTTTCCAGGATTTCCGGCTTTTGACCGGAAAAACGGTTTTTGAAAATATCGCTTTCGCTTTGGAAGTGGAAGGCAGGCCTCAGAAAGAAATTAATAAATTTGTCCCTGAAATTCTTGAACTGGTGGGATTAAGAGAAAAAATATGCAGCTTCCCTTATGAATTGTCGGGCGGCGAAAAACAGCGGGTGGCGATTGCCCGGGCCATGATTAACCAACCTGAAGTGCTGGTTGCCGATGAGCCGACAGGAAACCTTGATCCGTTCAACACCTGGGAAATAGTCAAGCTTTTGATGAAAATCAATGAAATGGGCAGCATCGTCATTTTAGCCACCCATAATAAAGAAGTTATCAATACTTTGGGCCATCGGGTTATAACTTTAGATAATGGAAAAATTATTAGAGACGAAGAACACGGTCGTTTTATACTTACAAACTAAATGCAAAGCAAAAAACTTAAAAACTTAAAAACTTATGTTTGTTACTCTTTCCCGGATAATTAAATATGGTTTTCAGAATTTTTTAAGGAACGGCTGGCTGAGCACGGCCACCATCGCGGTTATGTTTCTGGCTCTTTTTGTTCTGCAAAGCCTGATAATTTTTAATGTCGTCGCCAAAACCGCCATCAGTTCCGTCCAAAACAAAATCGATATCAGCGTTTATTTTAAAAGCAATGTTTCCGAAGATGAAATTTTAAATCTTCAAAAATCGCTGGAAGGATTAAACGAAGTCAAAAAAGTGGAATATGTTTCCCAGGACCAAGCCCTGGCTGATTTCAAAGCCCGCCATCAGGAAAATTCAGCCGTCTATCAGGCCTTAGAAGAACTTGAAACAAATCCGCTTCTGGCCTCTCTTAATATAAAAGCCAATAATCCCAAAGAATACGCCGCTATCGCCGACTATCTCAATAATCAGTCCCTTTCGCCGATAATTGAGAAAGTAAGCTATGCCCAGAATCAGGTGGTGATAGACCGGCTCATCAGTATCGTTGAAACCGCAAAAAGCGGGGGGATTATTCTCACGCTGATTGCCGCCATTATCGCCATTTTGGTGGCCTTTAACACTATTCGCCTGGCGATTTATTCCAACCGGGACGCCATCGGCATTATGAGAGTGGTGGGCGCTTCCAATAATTTTATCCGCGGCCCTTATATTGTTGAGGGTATTCTTCACGGAATTTTAGCCGGTATTTTAAGCTTCGCCGTGATAGCGCCGTTAATCACTTACGCCTCTCCTTATGTGGCTAATTTCATCCCGGAAATGAATCTTCAGACTTATTTTGCCTCAAACTTTTTGCACCTGCTTGGTTATCAACTTCTTTTCGGCATTATCTTGGGCATTTTCTCCAGTTTCATTGCCGTTCGCCGTTATCTCCAAACTTAACTTCTTTTTATTTTAAGTATTTTTCAATATTAGCAAGGTGCTCTTTATAGGTTTTGGTTAAATGAATTTGGCCCGCGCTGTCATGCAGATAATATAAATAATCCGTTTTTTCCGGGTTAACCACGGCATTAATCGCCGCCAGCCCCGGATTGCAAATCGGCGCCGGCGGACGGCCTTGATAAAGATAAGTGTTGTAGGGCGAATCGGTTTTATAATCCGCCGGTTTTATTTTTGGCCACCAGTTTCCGGTTTCGCCGAGCGCGTATTGAACAGTCGCGTCTATTTGAAAAGGCATGCCTTCAAACCACCGGTTCCAGATGACGCTGGCAATCAGCGGCATTTCTTTTTCGCTGCCTGATTCCCGCTGTATCAAAGAAGCAATAATAATCAGGGTGTCTTCCCTGATATTCTCTTTTTGGGCTTCCTTGATTAAATCGGCGGTTTTTTCGTTAAAATTAACCCTTATTCTTTTTATGGCGTTTTCAGCCGAAAAATTCAAATCAAAAAGATAGGTGTCCGGAAACAAATATCCCTCCTGTCCGCTTTTAATGAATTTTTCTTTTTCGCTGTCGGACCAGCCGATTTTATCCTGGATTGTTTCTCCGATTTCTTCTTTTCTCAGCCCTTCGGGAATTACCGCCCATTTTTGATAAGGATGATTTACCAGGGCATCAGCCAGTTGCCAAACGCTCATATTTTTTGAAACGATGTATCCCCCCGGTTTTATTTTGCCCCGCCAATTTTTTAATTTTAACGCGAAATTAAAAACCCATTCGTTTCTGATATAGCCCTGTTGCTTTAATTTGGGAATAAGTTCGGCTTCAGTCTTTCCCAGATTAACCACAATCCGTTCTTCCGCCGATTTTTTTTGCGGCGCCGAAAATTGATAAAGAGAAATAATAAGGCCAAACCCGCAAACCAAAATTAATCCGGCCAGGATTATTTTTTTTCTGTTTAAATTCGCGAATATTGCCATTAATTATCTGGATTTTGTTATCAGCAACCCGTATTCGGCTTTTTGCCAGCGATTGGAATCCAAGGTAGCGTTGGCTTCATCAACGTCAATATGAAGCGCTAAAAAGGAGTTTTCAGTTACCCTGACAAGCACGTTGTTAAAAGTCGTCGAACGGCTGCCTTGAGTTTTGACGAAAACTCGCTGCCCATCTTTTAGTCCCAATTTTTTGGCATTAACCGGGTCGCAATGGACGTGACGTTCCGCTATAATAACGCCTTCTTTGATTTTTATTTTTCCTTTCGGTCCGATAAGTTCAGCGCCAACGGAATTTTTAAGGTCTCCCGATTGGCGGACGGAGGGATTAATCTTCAACCGGTTAGCATCTGTCCGGGAAATCTCAACCTGTGTCAATTCGCGCGTCGGACCGAGAATCCGAACGCTGTCAATCTGGCCGGCAGCCGTTCTAACGCTAATAGTCTCTTTACTGGTAAATTGCCCCGGTTGCGACAAGGGTTTTAACGGTTTCAACCGGTAATTCTTGCCGAATAGGGCCTCTAAATCTTTCAAGGAAAGGTGGCAATGCCGGCCGGATATTTCTATTTTGATTTTCATTTAATTTATACACCAGCATTACTGGCCGGATAATTGCCGACAAATTCCAGACCATAGACCGCTTGTGGAATATTTTTATTTATGGTTTTATAGTATCAATATTATGAATCAACTCTCAAATTTTCGCAATCTCGGCATTGCGCCGAATATTTTAGAAGCGCTTGAACGCCTTCATTTCACGGTGCCCACTCCTATTCAGATAAAGTCAATTCCCGCGGCAATTGAAGGAAAAGACCTCATAGGCGTCGCTCAGACAGGAACGGGTAAAACCCTGGCTTTTGGCGTTCCTATGCTCCAGATGGCTCTTAGGGGCAAACAAGGGCTTGTGGTCTTGCCTACCCGGGAGCTCGCTTTTCAGGTATATGACGTTTTCAATAAGATAGGGGCGACGTTGGGAATACGAACCGCAGTTTTAATAGGCGGCGAATCTATCGGCCGTCAGATCCAGGCACTTCGCAAAAATCCGCAAATTATTATCGGAACGCCGGGAAGAATTATCGACCATCTTGGGCAGAGAACGCTTTCTTTGAAATCAGTGGCTATTCTCGTGCTTGATGAAGCCGACCGGATGCTTGATATGGGTTTCGCTCCGCAACTGAAACAAATATTAAATTTTCTTCCCCATGAACGGCAAACAATGCTTTTTTCGGCAACAATGCCGGAAGACATCGTTTCAATGGCCAGAGCGTATATGAAGCTGCCTCTCCGGGTTGAAATTGCTCCGCCCGGCACCACGGTTAAAGAAGTGACGCAAGAACTTTTCTTTCTTGAAAGACACGATAAGCCAAGGCTTTTGGAAAAACTTCTTAATGAACATCGGGGATCAATTTTGATATTTTCCAGAACAAAATACGGCGCCAAGCGCATTGCGGCGAACCTTCGGGCGATGGAGCATACGGCTGCCGAGATTCACTCAAACCGTTCTCTTCCCCAGCGCAAAGAAGCTCTTGAAGGTTTCCGAAACGGAAAATACCGGATACTGGTTGCCACCGATATCGCTTCTCGGGGAATTGACGTGAAGGGGATTGAAGTTGTTTTAAATTATGATCTTCCGGAAAATCCGGGAGATTACGTTCATCGCATCGGCCGGACCGCCCGGGCCGGCGGCACGGGACACGCGATCTCTTTCGCAACCCCGGACCAGAGAGGCGACGTGCGGGGAATAGAACGTCTAATAAGAGCAACTCTTCCGCTTTCAAAGCTCCCCGAACTGCCCCCGGCGCGCAAAAACGCCCAAATAGCCGTAGAACGTGAATCTTATTTCGGCCATAGCCGTCGTTCCGGTTCCGGCTCCCGTTTCGGCCATTCTTCTCAGTCGAGTTCCCATCCAAGTTCTTTTCATTCCAAAAGGTATTTTCGGTAATGATTTTTTCATAAAATTGACTTTATCGGCCTTTCGGGTTATTATTAGTATCGCCGCTTGCAATGCGGCGATTATTTTTATATATGAATTCAATTCGAAACATAAGCATTATCGCCCACGTTGACCACGGCAAATCCACCTTGGTTGACGCGCTTTTAAAGCAATCCGAAACTAATCTGGGCAAGCTCGTTAATGACGAGCTTATTATGGATTCAAACGAAATAGAACGGGAACGCGGCATCACTATTTTTTCCAAAAACGCCGCGGTAATTTACCGGGAAACAAAAATCAACATAATTGATACGCCCGGCCACGCCGATTTCGGCGGGGAAGTCGAGCGTGTTCTGAATATGGCGGACGGTTCGCTTTTACTTGTTGACGCGCAGGAAGGGCCGATGCCCCAAACCCGGTTCGTGCTAAAAAAGGCGCTTGATGCGAAACATAAAATCATCGTAGTTATAAATAAAATCGACAAGCCGAATGTCCGGATAAACCATGTCCTCGAAAAAGTAATTGAACTTTTTATCGAGCTCGGCGCGACCAACGAACAGCTGAATTTTCCAATTATTTACGCGGCGGGCAAATTAGGGATAGCCGGTGTTTCGCCCAATCTCGCCGGCATGAAAAATATTTTGCCTCTCTATGATGCCATTCTTAAACACATTCCCGCTCCGAAATTCGTGAGTGATGCGCCTTTTCAAATGATTGTGGTTTCAATCCACTACGATAATTATCAGGGCCGGATTGCGGTGGGCCGGATTCAGCGCGGCGTAGCGAATAACGGAATGCAAATTGCGCATATTCGGAGCAACGGAACAGTTAAAAACTTCAAGATCACGGAGCTTATGACTTTTTTGGGGCTTAAGCGCGTGGCGGTTCCTTTTGTCCAAACAGGCGACATTATAGCGCTGGCCGGAATACCGGACGTTAATATCGGCGACACTTTGGCGGATGCGGAACATCCCGATGCCCTGCCTTTAATCGCCATTGAAAAACCGACGGTCAAGATGATTTTTTCCGCCAATAACTCTCCTTTTGCCGGCGAAGAAGGGGAATACTGCACTTCGCGCAATCTCCGTGAACGGCTTTTTAAAGAACTCGATAATGATGTGGCGCTTTGCGTGGAAGAAGGCGGCTCGGTTGACGAGTTTTTGGTAAGCGGACGCGGCGAACTGCACCTGGCAATTCTTATCGAGAAAATGCGGCGCGAGGGCTTTGAATTCCAGGTTTCCAGGCCGGAAGTTATTTTTAAAGAAAAAAATGGCGTTGTCTCGGAACCGGCGGAAGATGTCTGGATTGAGGTGTCGGAAAAGTATTACGGCCTCGTTATCCAGAAAATGAGCGAACGAAAAGGCGAACTGAAAAACATGAGTGTTGAAAACAGCATTGCTTCATTCCATTTTTTTATTCCCACCCGCGGCCTCATCGGTTTCCGGAATGAATTTATGATAGAAACCCGGGGCACCGGCGTCATTAATTCGCTTTTTGCGGGTTATTTCCCGAAATTCGAATCTATTCCGGGAAATCCCCATGGTTCGCTAATTGTTCATGAATCGGGCGTAACCACCGCCTACGCGCTTTTACGCAGCCAGGAAAGGGGAGTGATGTTTATCGGGCCGGGCGAGAAAGTTTATGAAGGCCAGGTGGTAGGGCAAAACGCCAAACCAAACGACCTTGCGGTGAATGTTTGCAGGCAAAAACAGCTTACCAACTTCCGGGCAAAAACCGACGCGGTAACCGACGATTTGATCCCGCCGCGCCTTCTTTCTCTTGAACAAGCGCTTGAATACATCGGCGACGACGAGCTGGTGGAGGTAACGCCCAAAAGCATCCGCCTGCGCAAAAAAGTATTAAAAAACGCCCTGCGTTAATCGGGGCGTTTTTTATTTTTCCGCTTTAATCTTGTTTAAAATCTCTTTTACTTTTTCCAAGCTGTCCCAGTCATAAACGGAAATCGGGAAAACATTTTTGTTTATTTTTTTCAAAGCGGTTATTTTCTTTTTTATTTCTTCCGCCGGCGCCATATCGCTCTTGCTCAGAAATATATATTCGGTTTTTTTTATGAGCTCTTTATTGTATGTTTTGAGCTCGTTTTTGATTATTTTGTAATCTTTCGCGGGGTTTTCCGATTCCGCGGAAATTAAATGGAAAAGAATTTTTGTGCGTTCAATATGGCGGAGAAATTTTATGCCCAGGCCCTTGCCGCCGGACGCGCCCTCAATAAGCCCGGGAAGGTCCGCGAGAATAAGCTCATAATATACCCCTAAATTCGGCTCTAAAGTCGTGAAAGGATAGTTTGCGACTTTGCTTCTGGCTTTGGTAAGTTCGTTTAATAAGCTTGATTTTCCCGCGTTCGGCAACCCGATGAGGCCCACGTCGGCGATAAGCTTGAGCTCCAGTCTTAGAGCGAAACGCTCGCCGGGCAGCCCTTTCTGAAATTGTTTCGGGGTGGTGTTTCTTGAAGAACGAAACTGAAAATTACCTTTTCCGCCAATGCCGCCTTTGGCGATAAAAATTCTCTCGCCGATTTTCAACACTTCCTTGGCCTCTCTCGTCTCAATTTTACTGATTACCGTTCCCACGGGGATTTTCAAAATAATATCGCTTCCGTCAGCGCCGTCTTTGAACTGGTCTCTTCCGTCCGCGCCGTCTTTGGCTTTGATGTCTTTTTTGTGCCTGAATTGGCCCAGGGCATTTAAGTCGGAAACGCCTTCAAAGTAAATGCTGCCGCCTTTGCCGCCGCTTCCGCCGGCCGGCCCCAAGCTTTTCATGTTCTTGTTGAAAGCCACGGCGCCTTTTCCGCCGTTTCCGGCCTCAATTTTAATTATTACGTCGTCGATTAACATATAAAAATTTCCGAAAATTAATTTCCAATGGCATACAAATAGCCGTCCATGGAAGTGAAATAAAGTGTACCATCAGGGCCGATGGCAGGCGAGGCCTCGCTGATTTTATTGCCTGTTTGGTATTCCCATAAAAGTTTCCCGTCTTTGCCGACTGCATACATTTTTCCGTCAACCGAGCCGATATAAACCGTTCCTTCCTTATCAACCACCGGGAAACTCGGCAAGCCATAAAAACCGGGTTGTTTCGGGTCAGCGCCTGTTTGATAAGTCCATTTTACTTCCTGGGTTTTGGGATTAATGGCGGATAAAATTCCCTGGGCATTGCCGATATAAATCGTGCCGTCGGAAGCGATTGCCGGAGTAATAATTCCCGCTATGTCGTCTTTGCTCGGAAATGATTGTCCGCTGCATGGAGGAAGCGGGGGAGCGCCGCATTCGTCCGACGTTTGAGGCAGGTTTCCATTTTGGAACCGGCCTGTTCCATTACAGGCGGGAAGCGGCGGCGCTCCGCACTCCGCGGCATAAGCAGTTTGAATATTGATAGAACTTATTTCAGGCCCTTTCTTCCATTTTAAATTCCCGGAAGAATCCAAAACAAATAAACTGGGAGCGGCCGCAACATAAATTAATCCGTCAGAGCCGATAGCCGGCGAGCCGACCCGCATGGCTTTGGTGTCATATTTCCATTTCAAACTTCCGTCAAGATTAAAAGCATAAAGGTTGCTATCAAGGCCGCCGTGGGCATCGCCGCCCCCCAGATAAATTATTCCGTTTTGGCCAATACTGGCCGGATAAGAAACTTTTCCGACGGTTTTATATTTCCATTTCAGGGTTCCGTCTTTATTCAATGCGTAAAAATAACTATCCCAGCTGCCCTGGTAAATAGTTTCGTCCGGCCCTATGGTCGGGCCAAAACCCGTATTCCCGCCGGTTTTGAATTTCCATTTTTCGTTTCCGTTTTTATCCAAGGCGACAATCGTATCCTGTGAAAGAAAATAAATCGTTCCGTCTTCCGCCAGAGCCGGCCCCTGGGTGCTCCAATAGCTTTTTGACCAGATTTCGTTCCCATCTTTATCCAAAGCAAAGATTTTTTGGGATCCGGCAACATAAATAATCCCGTCGGAAGAAATCGCAATACTGTTCGGATCGCCACCCTCCGCTTTCCCCAATTGGACCCTCCATTTCAAAACAGCTTTTTCCGGGCCTTTTACCCCGGCATATCCGGTGTGAAGGTAACTTCCGTGGAATTGGGACCAGGGGTGTTTACTTGTCGGCGGCTGCTCTTTCTTTACAATATCAGGTAATGCCGGGGGCTGGCCCAAATTGGTTTTTGAGTTGATTTTTTGCCAAGCGAAATAACCCGCGTCGGCAACAACAACCAAAATCCCCAGAATAATTAAAGCTTTTTTCATATTCTTATTTTAATCCTTTAGGTACAGAATATAAAGCAGTTCAGAACGCGTTAATAGATTTATATTCCCAGCTCGTAAACGCAATAGTAACCCAAACCATAAGTGCTATCGCGAGAATCGTTAGTATGACAACGATAATACCCACCTTTCGTGCCTTTGGGTTTGATTGTTTAAGGTATTTGAACGCATAGAAAAGACCGAATGGGGCAAGGAAAAAACTTATAAGATAAATAAATATTTGTTTCCCCGCGGAGGTCGGGAGCGGCGGTTCTTTGAGTTTTGCCCCGCACTGAGGACAAAAATTATCGGCCGCGGATACGGGTGCGTGACACGACGGGCATGTCGTTTCGGATAAAATGTTTTCCATAAAATTATGCTGCCGGGCTTGGACTCGAACCAAGATCTTCAGGTCCAGAGCCTGACGAGACTACCAATTGCTCTACCCGGCAATATTAATAACGAATAAAGCCGCAATTTTTTGTTCCAAACTTTTTAGTGTAATTTTGAAGATTATTCTTATGAGCGGAATTTAAGTGAGTATTTGTTATAATTTTAAAATGTTTTCCGCAAAGCTTACATTTTACCATTACTCCATTATATCACAAAAACCTTAAAAATCCTACCATTAGACGACTCGGCAATGTTTTTTTACTACTAAATACCTTCTACTATCTGCGGTTTCTTGCCTTCTACCTGAATTTTAGTTAATTTCAATTTTCCGTCAACCAATTCGGCTTCCAGAAGTTTGGTTCGCTTGTTGTTCATCATTGTCCAAACCCCGGGCTCGGGATTTAAAGCCCTGATTTTTCTTTCAATGATTTCCGGTTTGTCTTTTTCCAAATCCACATAGCCATCTTCGGTTTTGAATTTTTTGGTATAAGTGGCCCTGGATTCGTCCTGGGGCAGGGAAGTGATTTCACCTCTCAAAAATTTTGGCAGGGTTTCAACCAGCAAATCTCCGCCCAACTCCGCCAAAGATAGCTGTAATTTTAGATATTGGGAATTAGAAATTGGAAATTTCAATTCTTGCTGGGCAAGAATTGCTCCGTGGTCAACTTTTTCATCCGCCAAAAACAAAGTCACTCCGGTTTTGGTTTCGCCGTTTAAAATAACCGACTGGATAGGGGAGGAGCCGCGGTATTCCGGCAAAAGCGAAGGGTGAACGCCGATAGTTCCAAACAGGGGCAATTCGAGAATTTCTTTCGGGATAATTTTGGCGTAAGCGGCAACGATAAATACATCCGGCATGAAACTTGAAACTTGAAGCATAAAATCTTTATCAAGTTTTTCCGGCTGTAAAATATTTATGTTCCATGTTTTATGTTCCATGATTAATGATTTCACCGGCGGGGGAGTGATTATTTTTTTCCGGCCGACAGGCCTGTCGGGATTGCAGACAACCAATGCCGGCAGAAAACCGGATTCAATCAATTTCTCCAAAATAACCGCCGCGAAATCCGGCGTCCCAAAAAATGCGCATTTCATAATTATATTTTTGCCGTTTTTTCCGAGGCTTGCTTGAAAAGCTGGCTGGCTTTATCAATAAAAAGAATTCCGTTCAAATGGTCTATTTCGTGCTGGAAAACCCTTGCCGGCAGCCCCCAGGCCTTAATCTTGATTTTCTTGCCGTTCTTGTCCAAGCCCAGAAGCGTTATCCGTTCCGGCCTTTCCACTATTCCCCAAATCCCCGGCACGCTCAAACAGCCCTCTTCAAGTTCCGTCTTTTCTTTCGACACTTTGACTATGCTGGGATTGAAAATAGCGTAGAATTTCGGTTTGCCCTTGTCGCTTGGAATTTCCGCGATAAAAAACCGCCAGTCAAAACCAAGCTGGTTAGCGCTTAAGCCGATGCCGTTTTCTTTCTTGGCTGCCGTTCTCATTTTTACAACCATTTCCCGGACTTCTTTTTTTTCGTGCCCGGCAAAATCAAAATCCGGCGTTTTCCGCCTCAGGATTTTTTCTTCTTTTTTATTATTGACGGTTAAAATCTCCATTTTATTTTTTATTGTTTTTTGCGCCTAATTCCTTATAAAAAACTTTCATGAAATATGCCCCTTTGTTTTCTATGTTTTTTCTTTCGGCAACGCTTTTGGCCGTGGCGATTAATTTCTGGTCATCGTATTTTTTCGCCATTTTGATGTAAAGCGCCTTGTGTTTCTCGTCGTTAAGTATCTGCGCGATTGTCAGGCCGGTATACTGGAATTTTTTATAAACCCTGCTTTCTTTCGAACGTTCTTTAAGGGCGTTAAGGTAATCTTTGTCTATATTTATAGCCATTATTTTATGATAAAATTATACCGTATGCGTCTCTTTATTGCCATAAATCTGCCCGAAAATGTTAAAGATACAATAGAAAAGATTACGAACGATTCAAAAATCAGCATAAATCAGCGTGTTAATCAGCATAAATCAGCGGCAGAAATACGATTTCTGCCTAAAAAAAATTGGCATTTAACTATTACTTTTCTGGGCTATCAGCCCCCGGAAGCGGTCGGCCCCATTCTCAAATCTCTTGAAAAAACGGCGTCTTGTTTCAATCCTTTATGGATAAATTTTGAAAGCATCAGTTATGGCCCGCCGGGAAATTCGGCCCGGATGATCTGGCTTGCCGGCGCCAAAGAGACATCAGAAGATTTAAACGAACTGAAAACGGAGCTGGATAAATCGCTTATTGAAAATGGAGTGAGGTTTAAGCTGGAAAACCGGCTTTTTAACGCCCATCTTACCTTGGCGCGGTTTTCCAATGCTTTGGGCAAAATGCCCGACAATCTGATAGCCCCGCTGCCATTGTCGTTTAAGGCCAAAGGCCTCGACCTGATGGAATCGCGGCTCAAGCGAAGCGGCGCGGAATATGAATCGATTTCTAATTTCGTTTTCAAGGGGCTTAAAAGATAAATTTTGCTTTTTCATTAAAAAATTTATATAATAAAAAAATGGAAAACAAAAAAATATTCAATAAGAATTACAATTCGGTTATCGGGCTTATTTTAATAGTCGGCGCTTTTTATTTTTTGGGATTTCAGAGCGGGATTAAAAACGCGGAACCAAAAAACATTTACAAGGATAACCCCGAAATTGCCGCTGATTTTTCTTTATTCTGGAAGGCTTGGGACACTTTTAAGCAAAATTATATCCATAGCAAGGATATAACCGACCAGGAGATGCTTTACGGCGCCATTTCCGGCATGGTTAGCGCGGGCAAAGACCCATATACTGTCTTTTTAAAGCCCAACGATGCCAATAAATTTGAAGAGGATTTAAGCGGGAACTTCGGGGGAATCGGCGCCCAGATCGACATCCGCAACAATCAATTGATTATTGTCGCTCCTTTGAAAAACTCTCCGGCTGAAAGAGCGGGTTTGAAAAACAGCGATAAAATCATGAAAATAAACAGCACCTCTACCAACTCTCTCGCCACGGTTGAGGAAGCGGTGAAATTTATCCGCGGACCGAAAGGAACGACGGTTACTCTCACTATTTTAAGGAATGGTTGGACGATGCCTAAGGAAATACCCATTATCAGGGAAACTATCATCGTGCCCACCCTTGATTGGGAAATAAGGTCGGACAATATCGCCTATATTCAGCTTTATAATTTTAACGAAAACGCTCCCTTGATTTTTTATCAGGCCGCTTTGCCGGCTCTTTTGAGCGGGACCAAGGGTATAGTTTTAGACCTTCGAAATAACCCCGGCGGCTATCTGGATGCCGCGGTTAATATCGCCGGATGGTTTCTAAACAGCGGCGATATCGTGACTAAAGAAGAATTCAGCTCCGGCGACGAGACAATCCTTAAAGCCCAGGGCAACAGCGCTTTAGTCGGTTTGCCGACGGTTGTTTTGGTAAATGGCGGTTCGGCTTCGGCTTCCGAGATTTTAGCCGGCGCCTTAAGAGTCAACCGCGGCATCAAAATCATCGGCGAAACCACTTTCGGCAAAGGAACGGTCCAGGAACTCAAAAAATTCAGTGATGGTTCGGAAATGAAAGTTTCAATCGCCCAGTGGCTTTTGCCCGACGGCGAAACAATAGACAAAAAAGGGATAACCCCGGATATTGTCATTGTATTAACCGAAGAAGATTTCAATTCCGGAAACGACACTCAACTGAATAAAGCGATAGAAGTTTTAAAAGCCGAGATTAAATAACCCGATTATGCAGGTAATTTTACTTGAAGACATTAAGGGGCTGGGTAAAAAATTCGACGTCAAGGAAATAAAAGACGGCTACGCCAAAAATTTTTTAATACCCAGAAACCTTGCTAAAGCGGCGAATGAAGCCAATCTTAAAGCTTTAGCCCGGCAAAAAGCGGAATGGGAACAGAAAGAAAAAGAAACCATTGAATCTTTGAAGAAAATCGGCAGCCGGCTTAAAGATATTGTTTTGGATTTTTCCTTAAAAACAGGCCTGCCCGCGCAGGCGGGTGGAACCGGCAAGGCCTTCGGCTCGATTACCGCTTCAAAAATTATAAAAGCCCTTAAAGATTTGGATATTTTAAAAAATTATTCCGAAGAAACAAAAAATTTCGAAGTGGCGCTGGAGAAGCCGATTAAAGAATTAGGAGACCACTTGGTGGAAATAAATCTGGGGAAGGGGATTAAATCAAAAATAAAAATTAGAGCACTTTCACAACTTTAACGGAACGTTTTGAGCCGTCAAAACGAATGCGGTTTTTTTGGTCAAACTTAACTATCCCGTCTTTGAGGGAATAAAGGGTGTCATCGTTGGCTTGGCGGACGTTGGGGCCGGGGAAGTATTTAGTGCCCCGCTGGCGGATAATGATTTCGCCGGCTTTCACCATTTGGCCGTCGTTCCGCTTGATGCCCAGCCGTTTAGATATGGAATCTCTGCCTAATTTTGTTGAGCCTTTTGCTTTTGTATGTGCCATAAATTACGAAAATTTAGAACTTCAGCGAATAAATTTTCGCTGAATTTATGAGCATCCCGCTGTAGCGGGAAGCCATACCTTATTAATAAATAATATTTTAACGTAGAACTTATAACTATGTCAAGTTTTAAAAACTTAATTCAGGAAAATAAAAGAAATATTGCGATAATTTTCCTGCTGATTCTTATAATCTCTCTGAGCTTCGGTTTGGGCTATCTTTTGGCCCGAGAAAACAACCGGGCGCCTATTATCATTGAAAAATGTTCCTCGGTTTAAGTTAATATTTTACGACAGATATATTTGCCATAACTGAAATAATCAAAAAAAAATAGCCCGTAAAATTATTACGGGCTATTTTTTATTTCTAACTTCGGTTCATCTATGAGGTAAACCAAACTTGTCTGAGAAAATATCCCGCAGGCGCTGAAAGCTTGCCCCGTTACTCAACTAGTTGAGTAACGGGGCTTGGTCTTCGCGAAGCGAAGTTTCAGCGCCGAGGGAAAAGAAATTCCGGCCGCTGGAGCCGGAATATTCTGGTCCCGATAAAATCGAGGATCCTCGACGAAGTCGGGATTTTCGAAGGCAAGTTTGGTTTGCTGAAGTTTACAAATATCCGGCTTTCTTGAGCCAAGAATCGTTTTCCCATTCCCAAAGCTTTTTGGCTCCCAGAAACGCCTTGAAATCTTCCTGCCAATAAGGGAATTCCTTTAATTCAATATCGCCTTTAAGCGCCGACCATTGATGTTCGCAATTTTTGGCTTTTTGGCTGTAGCTGCCGTTGGACCAAGGCAATTTTATTTTTTCCCGGCCGCCTTTCTGGCGGTGGGTGGCGCCGCATTTAAGGCAGGTTCTGATTTGGTCAATCCTTAAAATCCAGCGCGTCTGGATGTTTTTATGCTCATTTTGAATTGCCGCCATATAAGCGGCGGTTTGAAGATCGTAATCGCGGTAAATCGCCTGGGAAGTTTTAATGTCTAAAACCCCGAACTTTCCACCAATTAAAGCTAAGGCATCAAGAGTGCCGGCATATCGTTCTTCAAAATGAACAATTTGTTTTTCCACGAATTGCTCGTCGACCTGGATATTTTTACTTTCTTTTAATCTTAAAAATGCCTCAACCGCCGGAGCAATTGTCGGGTCAATAACAGGGGACTGGCCGACAAGAATTCGTTCTATGGTTTCGTGCATCAGGGTGCCTTCTGCGGCTGATTGGTTTTTAACCGCTTCCCCCGCGTTGAAATTATTCATTTCGGCGTAAAACCGATAAAGCGCCGGCTTAGCTTTGATTTCAATGATTTTGGTCACGCGAGGATACCAAACACCCTCAATTTCATAGCCGTTCGAACCTTTAAACTGGTCTAAATTGGAATAGTACATTAATATCTCTATATCTTAACAGGGAAATGGAGTTTTTCAAGAGTTATATCTGTCGTCCAATATACCTTTTGTGACATATCTAAATACAAAATAGCCAGTTGGGATACAACTGGCTGGCTTATGACTGATTTTGTTAGTTATTAATAAACGACAATCCTATTGTAAGCAGATTAGCGATTCCCTGGAAAATCCAGATGAAAAACTCTCCCACCTTTTTTACCACCAGAACGATACTCAGCCCGATATGAGTCTTAAGCCATTCATCAACGTTCCCCAGGCCATTAGTAAGCCACTGGAAGCCATTTGCGACCTCTTCGCCCGACTTAGGGATGGCTTCGACAGCCCGGTTAAAAAACGAAAATTTCGAAAAATCAATATTTATGTTGTTGAAATTATTAAATAAATCAATTAAGGATTGCGGGATAAAACCCTGTATTTTTTCCGGTGACGGTATATCCGTGATTTCGACTTCAGCCAAAGAAATCCCGGGCGTTGATAAAATCAGCGCTGGCAAGAAAATCGATAAAATTAAACGTTTGCAACTCATATTTTTATTATATAATAAAATCTATAAATAGTCAACTGGGTTTAAAGTCGCCCCATAAGGCTGAAGGCCGCAAGTATTGCTCATTTTTATTTCTGGTGAAAGCAAAGTCTGTCCCCCGCTGTAGATATTCGCGTAAACCGTAAAATGAAGATGATGACCGGTGCTGTAACCGGTATTGCCGGTATAGCCGATTAACTGTCCCCTATTTACAATATCACCGACTTTTACCACTTGCAAAGAAAGATGAGCGTAAAGCGTTGAAAGATTATTATCATGCTTGATTACGATATATTTGCCGTAAGAACCGCCGTATTTCTTTTTACCGTACCAGACCGGCGGGCAATATTTGTCGGTATTCCCGACGGCTATTACCCTTCCATTTTCGGCCGAAAAAAGCGCCGTTCCGACGGGTACGCCGATATCAATGCCGTTATGGAATTTACTGGCGTAAGCCTTTTGGGCGAAAGCCGTGGCGCCATAACTCTGGGTTAAACTCGCTTTTAAAGCTAAATTTAAAGGCATACCCAGGACTCCCGGTCGCGCCACCGGCAAAACGCTTGGATCGATTTTTGCCCGCAATTCGGATTCGATTTTATCTATTTCGGAGCCGATTTCCGCCTGCATTTTTTCCAGATCGTCAATTCTGCGCTGGTAGATACTTTCCTGTTTTTTGTTGACAGACAGAAGACTCTGCTGTTCTGTTTTCTGGTCATTGACTATAAGTTTTTTATTTTGCGAATCGACTTTGGCCGTTTCCTGATTTTGTTTTTTATTGGAAACTTCATCAAGTTTCTGGGTACGTTCATTATGAAACTGCCTAAGCGTGGCTACTTCGGTGGCTAAGTTGGTATTGAGATCAACCAAAGTCTGGGTCTCGGAAATGCTGTCAGTCAGGCTTCTATTTTTCAATAAAATATTTAAAATCCCTTCTTTTTCTTTTTCATTAAGTTCTCTCAATAAATTAACGATAGCTTGCTTCCCAATATCGGACTTATTTCCTATATCTTTAATCTCGTTGTTCAAAGATTTAATTTCCAAAGTCAGTTTTTCAATAGTGATTTCATTGGACTTAATTGACAAATTCAACTGGCTTATCTGATAATCGTTCTTTTTGATGTCTTTCTGAATAGTGGCATTTTCTTTATTTAATTCGCTAATATTATCAAGGATTTTTTGGCGCTCGGAATCAATCTCTTGGAGTTCAGCGCTTTTCTGGTTAATCGCGTCTCTGAGTTCTTGCGAAGTAGAAGCCAACGCGGCGCAAGTTGGAAAATAAACGCTGAAAAACAGCGTCAAAATGATAACAAATTTTAATTGAAACTTATTCATTGAGTTTTTGAATGGCTATTTTTATTCTTTTTAAACTTTCATCATGACCCAAAACCCCCAAAATTTCAAAAGGTCCCGGCGAAGCGGTCTGGCCGGAAAGAGCCACTCTCAAAGGCCAAAAAACCTCACCCCGGCCCCGACTTTCGGCTAAAGCCATGATTTTATTGTTAATATTGCTAAAATCGTCCAGTAAAGGCAAAATTGACCGGAGATTTTCAAGAATTCTCTTTTCGGGCGTTTTGTCCCAGATTAAAAGATTGGCCGGATAATCGGGCAATTTAAAAAAGAAACCGACCAGTTTTGCGAAATCGGTTAATTTTTTGACTCTTTCCTTCTCTATTTTGATGACTTTTGCCAAAAATTCTTTATCCTTGAACCATTCCCGGGGAATAAAATTTTCCGAACGCTCAATCAATTCTTCCGGTTCCAGCCGCATGATATATCGGCTGTTAAGCCAGTCTAATTTTTCAAGATTAAAAACCGCTCCTCCTTTCTGAATGCGTTTCAGGTTGAAATCTTTCGTCAGTTCTTTTAAATCAAATACTTCCCTATTATCTTCTTCGGGATGCCAGCCTAATAGGGCCAAAAAATTTATCATGGCTTCCGCGAGATATCCTTCATTCCGGTAATCGGTAACCGAAGTTTTAAGAAAACGCTTGGAAAGCTTTTTCCGGTCGGCTGAAAGAATCAGGGGTAAATGGGCGTAAACCGGTTCGCCGAAACCCAGAGCTTTTTGGAGCATGATTTGCTTCGGAGTGTTGGAGATATGGTCTTCACCGCGAACAACATGGCTGATTTTCATTTCAAAATCATCAACTACCACTGCTAAATTATAAAGCGGCGTTCGCAAATCTTTGGCAATAATAATATCGCCGATAAGGCCGGTGTTGAATTTTACCTTGCCCCGGATTAAATCGTTGAAAATCACTTCCGTTTCCGGCATCCGGAAACGGATAATTGACGGACGATTAGGGTCCGGTTTTTTATTGCCGCAGCAGCGGCCGCTATATTTCGGCGCCAAGCCCTGGGAAAGCATCGCCTGTTTTTCGGCTTCTAATTCTTCTTTAGTGCAGAAACAATAATAGGCCCGGCCTTCCTCAAGGAGTTTTTTTATGTATTTTTCGTAAATATCCAGCCTATCGGTTTGTTTAAAAGGGCCTTCATCCCAATTTAAGCCAAGCCATTCAAGATTTTCTATAATATCCTTTTCATAAACGGGATCGGAACGTTCCAAATCGGTATCCTCTATCCGCAAAATAAAGCTTCCGCCCTGATTTTTGGCAAAAAGCCAGTTGAAAAGCGCGGTCCGAGCCGTTCCTATATGCAAATACCCGGTTGGCGAAGGCGCGATCCGCACCCGAATTTCCTTTTTTGGGCTGTCAGCCATATTATTTTATTATAAATCAAAACCAATTTTTTGGCTATTTTGGGTAAAATTTGGGTAAAATTCAAACAAAACCAAAGAGTTACTATTGCAGTTCACGATCGTGAACTGCAATAGTAACTGAAAATAAAAAGCCCGCCTCGGTACCCGAAAACCGAGGCGGGTGCGCTATTACCTTCCCCTATCCGTCCGCACTAGGGGGAATTCATAGCCGCAATCATATCATCACCTCCTTTCTTAATCGGAGAAATTATGAAGTAAAAGTGCTTATTTGAGAATAACGAAAATTTTCTAAAATGTAAAGTCTGAAAATCGCCTTTCTTATATCGCTTTTAATATTTCCTCGGCGATTTTTTGGGCAGCTTCCGGTTTAGAAAAATTTATGGCCGCTTGGCTCATTTTATTTTGGAGTTCCGGGTCAGTCAGAATCTTTTTTGCTTGGCTTATGAAAATACTGGACTTAAAATTGGCTTCTTCCACCACCACCGCCGCTCCGGTTTTGGCATATTCATACGCATTTACTTTCTGATGGTCGCTGGCTGATTCTTCCAAAGGAATCAAGATACTCGGCTTGCCGAAAGCGGCAATTTCAAAAATACTGCCACTGCCGGCGCGGGAAAGAACTAAATCCGCCGCCGCGAATGCTTCTCTTAACGCTTTGGTGTCTTGCAAGTAGCCGACTAATTGATAACGATTTTTATAAAAATTCCCTAAATTTTTAAGCAGAAAATCCGAATCCTTTTTGGTTTCCAGATAATTAGCCGGGCCCGACTGATGAATAATCTGAGCGAAATCAAGAATTTCTCCCAAATCATCCAAAATAAAATTATTCACCGACAATGCGCCCTGCGAGCCGCCGATAACCAAAATCACCGGCTCGTTAGAATTAAAACCCAAAGTTTTTTTAGATATTTCTTTCTCGGGAATTTCCCTCAAAATCTGCGGTCGGATGGGATTGCCGACAAGAGTTGTCTTATTAGCGGGAAAATATTGGGCTGCTTTTTCAAAAGATATGAAAATTTTCCCGGCAAAACGGGCGGACCAAAGATTAGTTAACCCCGGTATTGAATCCGATTCATGGATTATTATCGGTATCCGGTAAAATTTTGAAGCCAAAACGACGGCTATCGGGGCTCCTGTTCCTCCTTTGGAAAAAACCAAATCCGGCATAAACCAAAAAATTTTACAAAGCGCCTGAAAAAAACTGAAAATAAATTTAGGGATATCAATAAAATTATTTAAAGAAAAATAGCGCCGCAGCTTGCTGGAAACAATCTCTGCGGTTTTAATTCCCCTCTTTTGAAATTCATTGTTTAAAACGCTAGCCGGACCGAAATATTTTATTTCTATATTACGATTTTGTTCCACGGCTAAACGATAAATTTCCTCAGCCACCGCGACTAAGGGATAAATATGGCCCCCCGTGCCGCCGGCAGTTAAAAGTATTCTGGTTTTTTTCTCCATAACCCTATCGTTTTTTTATGACTTTTTTCACCGCTTCTTTAATTGCGTCCACTCCCATTCCGTATTTTTTCCCGATTTTATATCCCGCTGAACGGGATCTATAAAATCGAGGATCCACGATTTCTTTCATAAATTTAAAAATGTTTTAGTAAACGTTCAATTGCCGATCTCTTTTTCCAATTCTTTATTTGTTTTTCTCTCTTTCTATCTTCTGACAATGTAGCGAATGATTCCTGATGTACTAATAGCCAGGGCATATAACTCTTTGTAGATTTTACATTACCCATATTATGTTGCTTAAATCTTACCGTGATATTTTTACAACTACCAATATAATATCTTCTTGTTTTTATAGAACGCAATACATAAACATAAAACATTTTTAAATTTATAGAAATCGGGACAATCAATATATCACTTTCTTTTTATAACTCTACGAACTGATCTCTTGATATCTTCTATATCCATACCATACTTCTTAATAAGCTCCTTCATATTGCCGGATTCGCCGAAAGTATCCTGCATTCCGATAAATTCCATCGGCGTCGGGTAATTTCTGGCTAAAATTTCCGCCACTGCGCCGCCTAAACCGCCTTTAATTTGATGTTCTTCGACAGTAACGACGGCCCGGCATTTTTTGGCGACTTCAATTATGATTTTTTCATCCATTGGCTTAAGAGTATGATTATTAACAACAATCGTATTAATCCCCTCTTCGGCTAAATCTTTAGCCGCTAATAAAGCGTTATAAATTAACGGACCGCAACCAATGATAGCGCATTGCGGTTTAGACGATTCCCAAAAAATTTCCGCTTTGCCGGGAATAAACGGCGTTTCTTCGGTGGTGAATACCGGCGTTTTCTCCCGCGTGAAACGAATATAATCCGGACCCCAAATTTTCGCGCCGGCCACTGTCGCTTTCCTCGTTTCAATGGCATCACAGGGAACAAAAATCCTCATATTGGGCAGGACACGCATAATAGCCAAATCTTCGGTCGCTTGGTGGGTGGCGCCGTCGGGCCCGGTAGAAATCCCGGCATGAGCGCCGGCGATATTGACATTGGCGTTGCTATAAGCGATAAAAGTCCTGATTTGTTCCCAGTTGCGGCCCGGCGAAAAAGTGGCGTAAGAGGAAATAAAAGGAATTTTTCCGCTTAAAGCCAAGCCCGCGGCAATGCCCGCCATATTTTGTTCGGCAACACCCACTTCAATAAACCGGTCGGGAAATTTATCCCGAAACAGAGAAACGCGGGTGGAATCAGTAATGTCGGCGCATAGAGCCACGACATTCGGGTCGGCTTCGCCGGCGATAAGCAACCCCTCGCCGAATCCAAATCGGGTCGGCTCCTGTTTGATTTCCGGTTTAAAAATTTCTGGAGAAAGTTTTACTTTTTCGTTTATCATAGTTCGTATTTTATGTTTTATGCTTCATGTTCCACGATTCATGATTTTAATCTTCCTCAATTTTTCCGCATAAAGTCCGCAATTCTTTTAAAGCCAGAGCGGCCTCATCTTTTGTCGGCGGCACCCCGTGATATTTGAATTCGCTTTCCATAAAATCTACGCCTTTGCCGGGGATAGTGTGGGCGATAATCAAGGTCGGCTTTTCATAGATGGCCTTAGCTTCGTTGGTGGCGTCAATTATCGCTTCAATGTTGTGGCCGTCAACTTCAAGCACGTGCCAGTTAAAGGCCTCATATTTCGCCCGCAACGGTTCCAAGGGCATCACGTTTTCCGTGTAGCCGTCTATCTGGATATTGTTGCGGTCTAAAATATTAGTGAGATTGCTCAACCGATTTTTACCGGCAAACATCACTGCTTCCCAGATATTGCCTTCATCATGCTCGCCATCTGAAGTCAGGCAATAAATCCGATGTTTCTTTTTATCCATCCGGGCCGCCAAAGCCATACCAATGGCTTGAGAAAGACCAACGCCTAAAGGACCGGAAGTAGTTTCAATACCCGGCAAATCTCCATAACGGGGATGACCTTGAAGTCGGGAATTGATTCTTCTCAAGGTCTTTAATTCTTCCAAAGGGAAATAGCCGGCGTAAGCCATCGCTACGTATTGAACCGGGCAATAATGGCCGCAGGATAAAATCAGCCGGTCGCGCTCCGCCCATTCGGGATTTTTCGGGTCGTGATTAAGTATATGAAAATAAAGAGCCGTAAAAATATCGGCGCTGCCCAAAGTGGCGGCCGAATGGCCGGAACCCGTTTCAAGCAGGGTTTTAATTATTTTCTGGCGGATTTTATTCGCCATCTCCTCAAGAAATTCTATTTTTTTATCGTATGATTCAGCCATTTGAAAAATTTAAAATGTAAATATCAAAATGAAAAATGACAGTTCAAAATGTTAAAATTAATAAATTCAAAACCATTTTTTAATTTTACATTGCCCCGACTTTGTCGAGGGTTCTCGATAGAATCGGAATCATTTTACACTTTGATTTTTAATTTTTGAATTATATAGCCGCTAATTCTTGATAAGCTCGCTCTGGATTCTGATTTTCCCAAATATAGGAGGCGGAAACTATTATATCCGCTCCGGCTTCTTTTATCAGCTTGGCGGTTTCCGGATTGATTCCGCCGTCTGCTTCTATGATAACACCCGGATAATAAGTTTTCAAAAATTTAATTTTCTCTAAAATATTATCTTTGAATTTTTGTCCCGCCAAGCCGGGGTCAACCCCTAGAACCAGCACGAATTTAATAGGACGCTGATTAATGCTGATAAACGGAATTAGATTTTCCACTGGTGTTTCTGGATTGATGGCTAACCCGATTTCAAATTTAGGAAGTCCGACCTCCAAAAATTGCGTAATATTCGTGAGGTCGGACTTCCCTATATTGAGTAACGCTTCCAAAGAAATAATTATTCTTTTGACGCCGGCTGAAACCCAGTTTTTAATCGCGGCTTCGGGGTTTTCCGCCATTAAATGAACCTCAATATTAAGTTTGGAAATTGGAAATTGTCCCGACTTTGTCGAGGACTCTCGACTTTGTCGGAGGAAATTGGAAATTAAATCCTTGGGGTTATTCCAAGTGATATTGGGAGCGAATTTGCCGTCAACAACGTCAAGATGAACCCACCGGCTGAATTTGCTAACAATATTGATTTTTTCCAGAACCTCGCTAAATTCTGTTTCGTTAATGGCTGGTATAACTAACATTGGAAATTATTGATTGCCCGATTCTATTTCGGCGATTTTACGCAACCGTCTTTTGTGGCGTTCTTCTTTTGAAAAAGGCGTTTGCAGCCAAACACTTAAGATTTTCTTGGCTCCTTCTCCGTCCAAAAAATCGGCCGCCAGGCATAAAACGTTGGCATTAACATCATTGCGGCTGGAAAACGCCTGGTCGGAACTATTGGCTAGCGCCGAACGAACGCGGGGAATTTTATTGGCCGCGACGTCTATCCCTACCCCGGAACCGCAAATTATAATCCCCCGCCGGTTATCGGGGTCAATAGCTACCTCTTTGGCCACCGCGACGGCAAAATCGGGATAATCGTCGGCTTCGTCGTAATGATTGTTGCCCTTGTCGGTCACGGTGTATCCCTTGTCTAAAACAAATTGTTTTAGTTCTTCTTTAAGTTTTAACCCCCGATGGTCGGCGCCGATAAAAATTATCATTTTGTTTTTATAACGCTTCAACTGCTTTTAAAACGTGTTTTATCAAAATAGAACAATAACCCCATTCGTTTTCGTACCAGATTAAAACTTTGACCAAATCGCCGTCAATAACTCTGGTAAAAGACAAATCCGCGATGGCGCCGTTTTCCCTGCCGATAATATCCGAGGAAACCAGCGGCTCTTCGCTAACTTCTAAAATTCCTTTCATTTTGGGATCAGCCGCGGCCTTTTTTAAAATTTCATTTATTTCTTTAACTGAAGTTTTTTTCTTTGCCAGAAAAGTAATGTCGGCCAAAGAACCGCAAATAATCGGCGTCCTGATGGCAATGCCGTCAAACTTGCCGTCTAACTCCTTGATCACCCGGCCGACCGTCAAAGCCGCCCCGGTTGTTGAAGGAATTAAATTCTGAGCTCCGGCCCGGCCCCGTAAAAAATCTTTGCCTTTAACCGGCCCGTCAACCAGATTCTGGGTGGCGGTGTAGGCGTGAGTGGTATTTAAAATCGCCTTGCTGATGCCGGGATTTTTTGCCAAAACCGCCATTACCGGAGCAACAGCGTTGGTGGTACAGGAACCATTGGAAGTCAAATTGGTGGTTTTGATTTCTTTGTCATTAATGCCCACCAAAACCGTTTTGCCGTTCGCCGTCCCTTCGGCGTCTTTGACCGGCGCGGTTATCACCACCCTTTTTGCCCCGGCCTCAAGATGAACTTTAGCTTTTTCAAACGACTCAAAAATTCCGGTGGATTCAACCACAATATCAATATTTAATTTCCCCCAGGGCAAATTATGCGGGTCTTTTTCCTGGAAAACCAAAATTTCTTTTTCATTAATAATCAATACTCCCGATTCCTTGATACTTGATACTTGATGCTTGACGCTGATCTCGCCGGGAAAATCACGATAAACAGAATCGTGTTTTAATAAATAAGCCAGATTTTCCAAATCGCCCAAGTCATTAATGGCTATAATTTCCAAAGACGGCTCATTTATGGCCTGCCTGAAAAACAAGCGGCCTATTCTCCCGAATCCATTTATTGCGATTTTTGCCATATCTTTTATTATAACAAATCCTATAAAACTTGGTAACTAAAATTTTTTTCCATTTCTTCCCTCAACTCCCTGATTCGGTCATGGATCATCCCCGCCCGCTGGTATTCCTCGTTTTTGGCGGCGGCATACATCTGTTCTTTTAAAGTTTCAATCATTTTCTCGTATTCTTCTTTCGTGATAAAAAGTTTTTCTTTTTCCTCTAATCGTTCTCTTGTCTCTTCGTCTTCCTGCCGGGAGATTTCATCAACCAAGCCGGAACGCTGCCATTCAAAGCCGGTAAAAATAATTTTTGAATATAAATCCTGGGCTGATTTTTTGTCTTTAGCGGACGAACCCGGGGCAATCAAAATCGTATCTTTTAATTCCTTGGCGCCCCGTTCAATCATTTCCAAGCTCCACCAGGGCCGCGCCGAAGCCCACCAATACTGGTCGGAATGCAGAGCGGCATCCAAAAGATTCCGCGCTTTTTCCTTTGTTTTCCCTTTATTATCAATCTTACGAAGTTGAACTTCGTAAGATTGATGGATGACTTTAATGGCTAATTTAGTCAGTTGCCATTGCCAAACCTGAATTTTATTTTTAGGGTCGGCCCACCGGGCATAAGGCAATTTTCTGGTTAAATCGCGAGGTACCAAAGCCCAGGTTGAATCCCGGGGCTCCACTATTTCTATTTTAGAGAATGAAGAAATAAGTTCGGAAATCGTAACCGTTTTCAATTGAGGGTCGGTGGAAATTTCAAAAAGCAATTTTTCCAAGCCGGGACGATGATGCCCGAAAGTTTCGCCATCCATCGCCGTAAATAAATATTCATCTTTGGAAATTCTTTCTCCTAATTCGCGCAGCAGAACGGAAACGGCCCCGATTTGAGCCGAAAGAACCCTGAAAGAAAAATTTCTCTCCCTGAAAAATACGAAAAAATCTTTCAGGCCTTTGATTTCATAAAGACGGTCGGTTTTAATCTGATTTTCCTGATAAACTTTTTTAATTTGAATCAAAGGGAAAGCCAGCTCATCTACCAATATATATTGGTATCCCAATTTTTTGGCCGCAACCGCCACTTTTTTAGAATAGGCCATTTCCGGCGGGAAAAACCCTTTCCGCTGCCAAGCGGAACCAAAATATTTTTTTAGGGTTTCTTCGTTTAATTTTATCTGCCTTATGATTTCCGACGGGGGCAATTTCGGTAAAAAAGCGTGATATTTGGCGCTGCCGGTCAATTCAATTTGGCCTCTCTGGGCCAGAGATTTAATATCGGCAATGACGTCCCGGCAATCATTCTTGTCCAGTAATTCGCATAGAATGCCGTTTATGTTTAAGGTGATTTTGACTTGAGGCGATTTTTTAAGCTCAACGATAATTTTTCTGTAAGATTCATCGGAGATTCTTTTAACCCAAAGCGGTTTCTGGGTCGGCGGCTGATAAATATGCAAAAAATTAGCCCAAAACATTTTTATTTAAGAGTTTTTTCTCCTTAAATCTATGGCTTTAAAGAATAAATCAAGATATTTTTGGGCCGATTTTTCCCAAGAAAAGTCTTTTCCCATCGCCCGCTTCTGCAGTTCCCGCCAGACATGGCGATGGCGATAATTTTCAAAAGCCCGGGTTATCGCTATCCCCAAAGCCAGCGAATCAAATTCTTTGAAAACAAAGCCGGTCCCCATGTTGCTTCGCGGGTTATAATCTTCAACCGTGTCGGCCAAGCCGCCGGTTTTTCTGACAATCGGCACGGCGCCATAGCGCATTGACTCCATCTGGACCAGGCCCGCCGGTTCATATTTTGAAGGAATTAAAATGGCGTCGGCTCCCGACCGGATAAGGTGGGGTAAGACATTGTCAAAAACCAAATGCGAAGCCACCTGCTCCGGGAATTTTTCTCCCAAACCCTGGAAAAAACCCATATAGCGGCTGTCACCCGAGCCCAAAACCACTAATTGAAAATTCAACTGCTTCAATAACGGCTCAATTATAGGGAACAACAATTCAAAGCCCTTTTGCTCGTCAAGCCGGGAAATAATGCCTAAAACAAAAGCATCTTTTTCGACCGGCAAGTTAAATTTTTCTTGAAGTTCGGCTTTATTCGCGGCCCGTTTTTCCAAACTTTTGACATTATAATGTTTAACCAGATACGGGTCGGTTTCCGGATTAATCGTTTCGTAATCAATGCCGTTTAAAACGCCGTAAACCCGGGAACGCCGTTCCCGCAATAAATCGTCTAAAAGTTCGCCGTATTCCGGGGTCATAATCTCTTTGGCGTAATTTGGAGAAACGGTATTGACGATATCGGCGTATTTTATCCCCCGGCGCATAGCGTTGATTTTCAAAAGACGGGGGTTAAAAAAAGAAGAAATTAAAGAATGGCCGTCGTCAAAATCCATTTCGGTAATAAAATGATGGTCAAACATCCCCTGATAATACAAATTATGGATTGAAAAAACCGTGGCGATGGAATTCAGTTTCGGGTCATCCTTGTAATTTTGATGCAGATAACTGACTAGAAATCCGCTCTGCCAGTCGGAAGCCACAATCACGTCGGGTTTCCAATCTTTAGTGGCTCTTAAAAACTCCAAAACGCCGCGGGAAAGTAAAACCCAGCGGACCGCGTCATCGCTATAGCCGTAAATATTCGCCCGCTTTTCGTAATATTCCTCATTTTCTAAAAAATAAGCGGTAACCGGCGCCCGGGGGTCGCCCGATGGAGATTCAAATTTTTTTACATTACAAATTAAGTGTTCGGGCTGGCCTTCGTTTTCGGCGTCAGTGGGAACCTTAAGCCCTTCGTATATATTTCTTAATTTATATTTTCCCTGGTCAATGCCGGCGTATAGCGGAATCATTACTCGGGCGTCATACCCCAGATGGCGCAAAACTCGGGGCAAAGAAAACATCACCTCTCCGAGGCCGCCGGCCTTAACAAAAGGGGCGGCCTCAGAAGCCACAAAAAGAATTTTCGGAAAAGATTTTTTAATAGCAAAAAAGGGCATACCTAGTTAACTCAACTCCGACATTTCCCAGAAATATCGGGGTTGATAATTAATGATTTTGTTTTATTTGATTAATATTGACCTTTACCCAGTACTTCTGTTCGCCTGACTTGGCGAACCATCGGAGTTGAGTTACTGGGCAAGGCCATATTTTTTTATTGTAGCATATTCAAAAGGCCGGCGCTTGACCAGGCCTGTAAGGAATTAGCGCGGCCCAAACTTTTAATTTCTCCATCCAAGGTTACGCCATAAAGTTCCGGCAAATGACCCAGGATTCTGTAAGTTTTGAGCAGGGCCTGTTTAACCATTTCGTATTCTTTATCAAACCCGCTTATTTTTAAACCCCGGGCAATCAGCCAATTATCAAAAGGCCAAACAGCGCCTAAATGATAACCGTAAGGATTAAAATTAACATTGGCGGTGGAATGGGTTCTGAGGCCGTACTCCGTCCAGAAATCATTTTGGAAAAGCCGTTGAACGATTAATTTCTTGTAAGGCATTTCAATTAAATTGGTAAAAAGCAAATGGCCCGGGTTGGAAGCTAAAATTTGATACCGGACGCCTTGACCGTCAAGGGCTAAATAAAAAAATTTTTCTTCGGGCCAAAAAAAGGAATTTAAAAATTTTTCTTTGAAATTTTCTAAGCCCTCGATATTTTCACCTGAAAGTTTTTGAAAATGACTTAGGGCTTCGTATTTATATCCTTGAACTTCAACAATGGCAATCGGCGGCGGCCAGGTTTTATCAAAATTGCTGTCTTTCCAGCCATGATGAAAAAGGCCGCGAGGATTTTTTTGGCGGTAATCCAAAAAACCGTCTTGATTTTCGTCGCCGAAAGTCAAAATCCAATCTTTGGCTTTTTTAATATTGGGCCAGATGCTTTTGATAAAATCTTCGTCTTCGGTCTTTTCAAAATATTTCCCGGCTAAAATGACAAAAAGCGGCGTCACGTCCACCGAAGCGTAATAAGGAACGGGCCAGTCGCCTTCCGGCAACTGACCAACCGGCCAAGTTTCATGAATAATCTTTCCCGGCTCTTCCTCGGATAAAAAATCCCTTTTTTGTCCTTGGAGTTCCGCTAAAATTTTTAAGGTATTTTTGGCGATACCCGCATCGTAATCCAAAAGCTGCCAAGCGGTTATCAGAGAATCACGGCCGTAAAGGGTGTTAAACCGCGGAAAGCCGGCCCTGATAAATCCTTTGGGGTCGCGCAATTCTTCAACATCCTTAATCAATCTTTTCTTGATAGTTTCTTCGCCCATTTTATCCGCGTAAATCCGCTTCTATATTTAGAACCGCCTTGATGGCGTCGCCAATGGCGATATTTATCTGGCGATATAAGCCGTCAGTGACATCGCCGGCAGCCCAAACTCCCTCACGGGAAGTTTCCTGAGTTTTAGGATTAATTATAATTTCGTTGTTTTTATTCAATTTAACCAGGTTTTTTGCGATTTCACTGTTGGGCTGATAGCCGATGCTGACAAATACGCCCTGAAGATTTATTTTTTTGATATTGTCGCTGTTACGGTCTTTATACTCCAACCCTTTAACGAATTCCTTGCCGAAAATTTCCCGTATTTCGGCCATGGTAATAATCTTCACTTTTTTCGATTTTTTCGCTTTTTCCAGGGTAATCTTATCGGCGCTCAATATATCGGTGTACTCCAAAAGATAAATTTTTGAAGCGTAAGGTAAAAGGTCCAAAACCGCTTCAAGCCCCGAATTTCCGCCCCCGATAACGGCTACGATTTTATTTTTCATTAAAGGAGCGTCGCAAATGGAGCAATAGAAAACTCCCCGGCCTTCAAAATCTTTCTCGCCCGGGATATTTATTTTTTTTCGGCGGCTGCCGGAAACAATCAAAACGGCTTTAGCGTCAAAATTTTTCTTTTTTTCGGTGGAAACCCTGAATGCCCCGTTATTTTTCTTGATTTCGGCGACCGAATCTCCCTCAATGATTTCTATGTTTTTTTGGGATTCCAGCTGTTCTTTAAATGTTTTGGCTAGATTTAAACCGGATATCGATTTGATACCTATGAAATTCTGAATTTCTTTGGAAACCACCGACTGGCCGCCGATAGAATCGCTTATTAAAATTCCTTTAAGTTTTTTTCGGGCGGCGTAAACTCCGGCGGCCACTCCGGCCGGTCCCCCGCCGACTATTATTAGTTCGTACACCATAAGATTTTTTTTCTTTCGCCTTTTGTTTTTTACCGGCTTCCTCTATGGCTTCTTCCAGCAGAACCCGGTTGAAATTTATTAAAATTTTTCCGTCAATGTCAAAAACCGGCACCCCGTACTGATGGGTTTTATCAAGCATTTCCTTCATGGCTTTTTCGTTACTGCTGATATCGAATTCTTTATAGGCGATTTTTTTATCTTTAAGAAACTCTTTCGCCATCTCGCAAAAAACGCAGGTGGGAGTAGTATAAATTTTAATCATTTGGTTTAAATAATAGTAATATTATATCATACCCAGTAACTCAACTGCGAATCTCTTTAACTCAATTTATCGTAGTTATTTGCTGGGCGGTAGTATAATATAAATAGAGAAAGCCCAACCAATAAACAACCATAAATAGTTAAAGAGAAGATAAATTGCATCGCAGTTGAGTTTACTGGGCATAGTAAGAAGCTTATGTTTGCCAGAATAAAAAAATTTCTTTTTGAAAACCAATCGCTCCGCCAGACGGTGATGAAAAACGCTTTCTGGCTTAATTTCGGAGAGATAGCCAGCCGCCTTATCAGGGCGACAGTTATTATTTACGCCGCCCGGCTTATCGGCGCGGCCGGCTATGGCGTTTTTTCTTACGCTCTCAACCTGGCTGGCCTGTTTACTATTTTTTCCGATATCGGGGTCAGCAGTATTCTTACCCGCGAAGCGGCGAAAAACCCCGAAACCCGAACTCAATATCTTTCCACCGCTTTCTTTATTAAACTATGCCTGATTGCCATAAGTATTGTTATGGTGATTTTTCTCGCTCCTTTTTTCACTAAAATCAAAGAATCTGTTCCCCTTTTGCCGGTCATCGCTTTTCTTCTGGCTTTTGACAGTTTGCGGGATTTCGCTTTTTCTTTTGTCCGGGCCTTGGAAAAAATGCAGGTGGAAGCGGCGGTAAAAATTTTCACGAACACGGCGATTGTCGCTTTGGGGTTTCTGGCTCTTTTTATTTCCGCCACCAGCCGTTCTTTCACAATTGGTTACACTTTAGGCAGCGGTTTGGGTTTAGCCGCCGTTATCTGGATATTAAGAAAAGAATTCGGAAAAGTTTTCAGCCATTTCCGGAAAGAATTGATATATCCCATTCTTTCTTCGGCCTGGCCGTTCGCCCTTTTTGGTTTATTAGGCGGCATCATGATAAACACCGACATGATAATGCTCGGCTGGTTCCGTCCGGCCCAGGAACTGGGATTTTACGCCGCCGCTTACAAGCCGGTCCAGCTCTTTTGGATTTTCCCGGCGCTTTTAGCCACCAGTTTTTTCCCGATTCTAAGCCGTCTGGCCCAAAAAAATAATGAGAAGTTTCGTCTTGTTTTTGAAAAGTCCATGGCCGTGGTTTTTTTGGTCGGTTTGCCTTTGGTGGCCGGCGGCCTTATCTTAAGCCATGACTTTATAAGAATTATTTTCGGAAATGAATATTTGCCGGCCATTCCCGTTTTCCAAATTCTTCTTCTAACCGTTCTTCTGGTTTTCCCCGGCAGTGTGATAGGCAACGCCATATTTTGCTATGACAAACAAAAGAGTTTAATCGGCTATTTTCTCTTAGGGGCTTTGGGCAACGTTGCTTTTAATTTTCTGCTGATTCCGATTTGGGGAATTAGCGGGTCCGCCATATCAACCATTATCACCCAGATAATCAGCAACGGATTCAGCTGGCGGAAAATGAAAAAAGTGAATAATTTTTATACTCTCCGTTACCTGCCGAAAATAATTATCGCCGCTCTTTTGATGGCGCTTTTCGCTTGGGGGTTGAATTTGCTGGGAATTAATTTCTTTATTAACCTTTTACTTTCAATTTCGGTTTATTTCGGCCTTTTATTCCTTTTCAAAGAACCCTTGCTGATAGAAGGAAAAATAATGATAAGCAAAATTCTCAGTTAACTATCGCCTGAAAATAAAAAGGACGGCCTGATTGTTTCATAAAAACAATCAAACCGTCCGATTATGTCTAAAAATTACGACTTAAAAAAGAAGCAGGATAATTCTCTGCCGTACCGTTCCCTTAATTTTTCCAAAGTAACTTCCTCGATTTGGCGGACCCGTTCGTGGCAAACCCCTACTATTCTGGCTATCTTTTTAAGAGTTAATTCCGGCTGTCCGTTAAACCCAAAACGCAGCCTAATAATTAACCTCGTTCTTGGCGGAAGCAGGTTTAGGGCATTTCTAAGAATTTCCTTTAATTCTTTTTGATCCAGTTGGTTATAAATCTGCGAATTGGATTTCGCTTCCAATTTGGTTAAAAGCCTCACTTGCCTGCCGTCCTTGTCTATTAATCTTTCAAAACTATTGTTTTTACCGTCTCCGTCGTCTTCGTCGTTCCTTAATTGCCCCTGGAAAGAAAAAAATTTGTAGTTATAACCCATAATTTTTTCCGTTTTCTTTATATTATTTCGGTTGCCGTTTCTGCGCTGATAGTTTTCCGCCCGGATAATTTTATGGATTTTTTCCACCACATGAACAGGAATCCTAATCTCGCTTGATTGGTTAGACATAGCCCTGGTAATATATTGTCTAACCCAAAAAGCAGCGTAGGTAGAAAACCTATAACCCATTTTATGGTTAAATTTTTCCGCTGCCTTCATAATCCCGCGGTTGCCTTCCTGGATTAAATCCAACAAAGTTAAATGCGAATATTTGACATATCTTTTAGCGAAGCTTACCGCCAGCCTTAAATTGCAATTAATCAGCTCTTCTTTGGCTTTTTTGTCGCCCTTACTAATCCTTTTAGCCAAAGCCACCTCTTTTTCCTGATTTAATAGCGGCATTCTGCTAATCTCCCTGAGATAGTCATTAACCATCTTATCCTGTTCCATCATTTGCCTGCCTCCTTTTTTAGGTTTTTAAAGAACTTATCTCAATTATCCTCTTGATTATTAAAGGTAATAATCAATCATATTCTTTGATTTGTCAATTAATTATCGAAACTTCATCGCCAATTTTAATATTGAATTTTCCAGCCGAACCGGCCGAAATCTCCAAAACTTAAGGCCCTTTTCAAAACCAAAAAAATATTAAATAATCAGTCATTTGCCAAATGAAAAGCCACCACCCCGAAAGCCACGGCCACGTTAAGCGACTCCTTTTTGCCTTTCATCGGAATTTCCAGAATTTTATCCGAGCGTTTAAGAATTGACGGCGGCAACCCCTTGATTTCGCTTCCCAAAACCAAAACGATTTTTTGGGTACTATCACGCGTGATAGTATCTTTTGTTCTAACTTTATAGTAAAGAATAGATTTCTTTGATTGTTCAACGGCGAAAATTTTGAAGCCGTCTTTTTTTAACTTTTCGAGCAACTTTGTTGTTAAGCCGAATTTTTCCCAAGCCACGTATTTTTCCGCGCCCAAGGAAACCTTGGTCAACTGCGGCCGGTATTTCCCGAATTGGTCAACTGGCGCCGGCGTAATGCCGCAAAGATAAATTTTTTCTATCCCGGCCGCGTCCGCCGTTCTGAAAATACTACCAACATTATATAGACTGCGAATATTATGGAGAATTACAATCATAAAAATTAATAAAAATTAAAAACAATTTTACTTAACTACTATTGTAGTTCACGATCGTGAACTATGATAGTAGCTCATTTTGATTTTCTTTTCTAATTTACAAAACAGAAGGTAAAGTTAAATTTTCTCCAATTTGAAAATAAGGTATATAAATAACCGTATCGGGATAAGTACTATAAGAACTACCCCAGGGAACTCCACTTAAATCAATCCACCCCGAATCAAAATGGTCCACCGGTTCCATTGAACCGTCAATAATTTGGTCGGTGCCAGAATTAATTACTAACCAGTAAAATTTTGACTCGTCAAAAGTACAATCGGAAGCGGAAGTATACAACTGTAAATTACTTTGAATATTTCCACCAGTTAAACCAGGACAAAAATATTGACCGTTAACATTTGTATCTTGAACATCAGATTGAAAGATGGATAAAGTCATAGGAGAAATTAAAGGCACTCCAAAATTATAATATAGTTTCCCCGCGCTATTGCCATATACGCGAGCCCCGCCAGCCGCAGAACCGCTCATAAAACTACTGTAATAAAAATAATTTGGATTGAAAGTATAATCAATAGTTTTACAGGTTTCGCCTTTATGTCTTTCATATAATGTTCCTCCGCCAATTATTAAATAAACTATATTGGTTGATGTGGTAATTCCATATTGGGGATCGGTTTCTTGGTAACCAAAATCCCAAGAAAAAGGGATAAGATAATGGTCGGAAGTGTAAATGCATATTTTATTAACCGAACCAGATAAAGATTTGTCCGCCCAAATTTTAACCGGAGTCGCAAAATCCCATTGGCTTGGAGAATAAAGAACTGTATCGTGAACTAATTGATTCAGATGAGGAGTGGAAGATAAAATTATAGAATTAAAAGTGCCGGAATTACCGTTACCTAAAGGTTGAATAAATGCATATGGGGTTAAATTTTGACCGTCTTTAATAAGTTGAGAATATAAAACACTATTGACAGTGGGTGGATTGGGAACGGAAACAGAAGCGGTGCTGGTTGCCGAACCTAATCTCTCTTTATCAAACGCTTGAATGGAAAATTGGTAATCACGGCCCGCTTCATTAATGGAAATTTCGGCCGTTGTTGAAGCATTTTCAATAATATCGACGTCGGACGTCAATATATTGGTAATCTTATAAGTAATGGTGGAGGTGGCACCGGAATAATCCTGCGACGGCTGCCAGTTAAAATTCAATGCCATCGTGCTTGATGAGTAAACGATATCAAAATTTTGAACTGCGGTTGGCGCATTTCGCGGCTCGGGAAAACTGAAAGAATTTTGAGGATTGGGAATATCCCTTAAAATAAAATCTTCAAGATTGTCCATATCGTAGCTATTTCCCAAAAATCTGTCATCGCCATTTATCATTGAATCGACCGTTGAACTGGCGTTAGCTTTTCGTTCTAAACTTTGTCCAGCTTCGATATTTTGATAGACAACTTCATCAATAATTTCACCATTATTGTTATAAAGAATTACTATATCATCGCTGTAGGCCAACGGATTAGAATTGTTGGTATAGCGAAAATCAGGCGTTGATGTCCCAATATAATCAAGATGAGCCACTAAAAAGAAACTTTTGCCCGCGATTGTTGAAGTGGCGTTAAATTTTAAAACAAGATTTTCCGTTGAAGTAGCTGTTTGAGAAGTTTTTCTTTTAAGCGACCAATTCGAAAGACTTACGGCATTGCTCGTTGGGTTATATAATTCAACAAACTCATTGTTAGGGTTTCCGGTGATACCGGCCATAATTTCACTAATAACCACTAGGTCGGCGCCACTGGAGCCAACAGAAATAGTAGTTGAAGTCGCTGTCGAAGAAGCATTTTGGTCGTCAAAAACAACTAAACCGACTTGGAAATCGCCGGCTTGAGAATAACTATAAGTAGTGGTGGCGGTTGTCGCCGAAGAAGTCGCATTGTCACCGAAATCCCACTGATAAGAAATAATTTGACCATCCGGGTCCGGGTCAGTTGAAGAGGCGGCGTTAAAAGTAATTAAATCGCCGGATTTCGGATTTTCGGGAGTATAAACAAAAAAAGCGCTCGGCGCCTGATTAGCCGCAGAACAATATTTTGACTTGGCTTTCGGGCTCGGACAATTTTGAATTTCAAAATCCTGAGCATTGTTGTCGGTGTCAATAAAAATATTATCTTGGAATTTTCGCTGGATGCTTTTTTGATTAATATTAGGGTTTAAAGCGCAATTGCCTTCGCAATCAGATGCCAATCCGAATCCGACTCTATCAACAACATCCTGACTGCTATTATAAAGAATTACAGTATTGTCTTTGGCGATAATATTTGATTTTGCCCAACTTACATCAGGAGATATTGTCCCCGCATAGCTTTCTTCATTTGCCGTTAAAAAATATCCATTAGCCGGAATTGACTTTCCTTCTAAGCGACTCGCCGCTAAAAGCGAATATTCGGTACCGCTGGAACTTTTTCGCTTAATTGACCAACCAGTTAAATCAACCGACGCACTACTTGGGTTATAAAGTTCTATAAATCTATTCTCGATCGGAGAAATTTGAACTTCAGAAATTAAAATTTTTACCGGGGTTGGTGCCGGGCTATCGGTTGAAACCGAAGCCGAACTACCGCCTCCGCCACCTCCGCCGCCGCCTCCGCCAACCGAGACAACATCGGTGGCGCCGGGCGTGCGGGAATAAGTCACAGTAAAATCGTTTGCATTATTGTCGGTGTCCCGGTCGGCCGGATAGCGGACGGCACTCGCAAAACTTGCAAGCGATGCACCGAATACTTGCCCCTCATAAAGCTGGGCACTTCCCCATCCAAAGGCGTCTATCCTGGTCGCGCTGCCGGAACTCGGCTCTCCGGCCCAGAGCGATACCGCGCCGCCGCTATCGCCAAGTTGGTTGCTTGTATACGGCTGCCAATCGGCCCAACCGCTAAAATCGCCGAGAGCTATTACATAATAACCGCGGGTCGGAATAACCGCGCTCTCCGGAAACTCTTTCTTGCGCCAGGGGTCGTTCCAATCAGTCCGCGAAGATGGATAATAAGCGAAGTAATAACCGGCCAAAGACGTTGGCGAATTGGCGGGGTTGTAAATTTCAACAAATTCACCGCCGAAAACACTCACCTCGCTTATTTTAAGCATAGTATTAAGCTCCAAGAGTGCCTTTGTTTCTTCCTGGATAAGCGGATTTTTCTCTTTTTGTTCTTCCGGCTGAATTATTTCTTGTTCGTTTTCTTCTTCGTCAAAATCTTCCTTTTCAGAATCTTTTTTTTCAAAAATTGCCTCTGGTTTTTCAATTATTACCGGCTGAGAATTTTCCCGTTTCGGCGTGCCGCCGACAATACTTGAGGTGTGCCAATTGAAATTGCCACTATTTCTCTCCATTGTTTTTTTGGCGGTATTGTCCCCGGCCGGCCATTTAGAATTAGCCAAAACTTCATCAATTAAATTACAATTAGCGTCAAACAATCTTAACCCTTCATCGGTGTTTGAAAGAGCGCCGCTATAAATCAAATCGGCTTTTATTGAGGGGACCGCTTCATCGCTGTTCCTTTCTAAAAGCAAAAAACCTCCGGCTAGAATTTTTGTGTCATTTGGAAAAACAATTTTTATCTGCTCGCCTTTGTCAATTAATTGCCAGCCAGTCAAATCAACTGCACTGCCGGAAATATTTTTCAATTCAATCCATTCATCGTTAACACTGATTATTCCGCCCATCCAAGCAACTTCGTTAATAATAATTTTTTGATGGCTAGAAGATTGCGAAGTATTAAAGGAGCAATTTATAGAAGTTGATTGTTGATTATTTGAATTTTCTTGATTAGTTTGTGAATCAGTTTTTTGATTTTGGTTTAGGTCAATCACCTGCGCCAACTGAAATTGACCTTGGCCATTGGAACCGATTATTTTTTCTTTAACATAGTTAACAGCGTTAACGACAACCTGCGCTCCATTTTCGGCGACAGCGAACACCGCCTTTCCCGTATACTGTACAATGACCACGGGCAACTTAAAAACGAAATCTGCGACAACAAACGCATTTCCTTCTATTTTGTGCATTATAGAAAGTTCTGGCGGAGTAAGGCACGGTTTCTGGGCGTCTTGGATATTATTTGTCTTTAGTCGGTCAAGCGAAGATCCAATATCAGAAATAATTTTGTCGCCTTGATACTTTAAATAGATATTAGAGAAACCATGGCCCCAGAAATCATCGCCGTTTTGGAGTTTAATATGCGTATTGGGCTCCATAATTTTTCGAAACGGAATATGCCCAACGATACCGGCAATAACTTTATCGGTATCAGAAGTAAGCCACTTGCCTTCCCCTGCAACGCGGCCCGAAGGCGTGGCGACACTATAAACGCCGATTGATTCGGTAGGTACACCGCCAACTTTATCCGCAACCGTATCATAAAAGCTATTGGCATAAAAATTACCCTGTGAATGGGCAACCAGGAGTAACTTTTGAGTGGCAACTTTTTCACTGGCATCTTGAAGCATCTCAATCAAATCGTAATCCTTTACTGTTTCGGAATCGAAAAGTCCTTGTTGAATTGATTTTAAAACATCGCCAGCTCCGCCGAGGTGGGAAGGATTGTGGAGGAAATCAACGGTTAATTTTTCGCCACGATAAGTGTTGATTAACTGACGTTTTAAACTGTCTCTGTTTAAAATAGCTCCATCTTCATCAGTAGATATCCCATTAATAGTAGTAATTGTATATCCATTCGGTGAACAAGTTTTATTTCCCGCTTGAGCAAAAACTACAAATGGACCTAATATAAATAAAATAATCGTTATAACTACTGAAAATTTTATTGAAAAATAGTTCATGAAATCCTAATTAGGTAATGCAGAAAGGTTGATATCGCATACTTCATTCTCTGATTCGCTGTAGCTCCCTATTTTTTCAACAAAATCTTTTCGGGCTTTTTTCCTTTCTGCTGTATTCCGTTGTTTTTCTTTAACAAAATTAATAAATACATCAATTTTCTCTATATCAGAATAACTTCTTGAAGATTCAGGACTTTTTCTTGGCACAAGTGTATCAGCAATACATATATCAGCCCGACTCTGCTCTCTCACCACTTCCGTTACTGTTCCCTCGTTCACAATTTTCTGCGTCACTTCCATCTGCAACGCCAGCGCGTACTGTAAAAGCACGGCGCGAGTCTTTGCCGAATCCGGATACTCCTCAAAAATAGCAAGCTCCACATCATCGCGGATGCCGTTTTGGTTCGCGTCAATTCCTTGAACGGTTTTGTCGGCATCCGCGCCGGGGTCGGGCGGCAAGTTCTTTCCCATCACATCGTCAAGTGTCAGCTTCGTGGCATGAATTTTCGCCACCTGTTCATCAGTCCGCCGCTTATTAAGTGTCTTATCAAGCGCCTTCGGGAGATCGGTAATAATCGCTACCGCGTACGCAACAAACACAATGACAACTGTGCTCAGAAGAATCTCTCTTATGCGCTTGCTCGGAACAAACCATTTCTTTGCCTTTCCCTGTTCCATAACATTGACATCATTTTTTAATTTTCTTGACCAAAAAACACCACTAAGAATAAAATAAATCGAAAATACAACGAAAGGAATTATGCCTATAGCCCCTAAAAATGGAATAACGTTTATCCCTCGCTGAATAAGATAAATCGAAAATACTTCAAACATAACAGGAAAAATCATGCCTATAGCCCACAGAAATGGCATAGTCCGCATCCCTTGCTTTTTGAATTTCATGGCGTCTCTTGTCATCCAAACAGCAAGAACAATCCGATACCACGCAACGATTACCACTAACAATATCCATGTATACACGGACCACGGCCCAACCGTCACGAGTTGATACGCTATGCCCGGATTAAACTCGTATAACGATTTAAATCCGACCATGGTAAAAACAGGAATGCCAAGAAGAATTATGATTGCCAGAATGAACTGCCTCAAACAAAGAAGAACTATCTTCCACCATTGTAATGAATTATTTTTTACCTCTTGTTGCGATATATTTTGTTCCATATATTTTGATTATCTACAAAATCTCATTAAAAATAGTGTTCATATAAAAAATATTATTCTGTGTTTATTCTCAAAAAATTTCTTCACGATATTTTTATTATATCAAAATTCCCCGGATAGACTCTGTGGATAACTAATTTTTAAAAATTTTTCAATCTTTTTTAATTTCTACCAATTATTGAGTTACTATTGTAGTTCACGATCGTGAACTGCAATAGTAGATGATTTTTACTTTTTTAATTTGATTTATTTAATTTGATTTAAGGGTTCGTTCGGGGTTTTGTTTGAAGTTTTGAATCTGCGGCTTAAATTGTATAATATTATATTGATACCGCCCGTAGCTCAGTTGGTAGAGCAGCTCCCTCTTAAGGAGATGGTCAGGGGTTCGAATCCCTTCGGGCGGACTATTATGTTAAATCTTTCCACTCCTCTTTCTAAAGTTTACGGCATCGGGCCGAGATTCCTGGAGCGACTTAAGAAACTTGAAATTGAAACCGTGGGCGATTTGCTGCGCCATTTCCCTTTCCGCTATGAAAATTTTTCCCAGATTTACAAGATTGCCGAACTCAAGCCCGGACAGCAGGCAACCATCCAAGGAATAATCAGCGATATTTCTTTGCGTCGGACCTGGCAAAAAAGAATGACTTTGGTTGAAGCGAAAATTAACGACGAAACCGGAAGCATCAAGGCAATCTGGTTCAACCAGCCCTATTTGAAAAACGCCCTCCGCCAAGGAAAACTGGCTAATTTTTCCGGCAAGGTTTCTCTTTCTAAAAATTCAAAAAACAAGCCTTACTTTTCCAACCCAATTTATGAAATTATAAACGAGGGCAGCGAAGAAGAAACAAAGCACACCGGCCGCTTGGTGCCGATTTATCCGGAAACCAAAGGCCTGACCTCAAAAGGCATCCGCTATCTGATAAGCCCCATCCTTAAAGACCTGGAAGAAATTCCGGAGTTTTTGCCGGCCCCGGCGCTTCAAAAAAACAATCTGCCGGGAATAAATTCGGCGATCAGACAAGTTCATTTCCCCGAAAATATGGAAGAAGCCCGGGAAGCGAAAAAACGCTTTGCCTTTGAAGACCTCTTTTTTCTCCAGCTTTCCAACATTTTACAGCGCTTGAAACTCAACCGGGAAAAAGCCGTTCCCTTAAAAATAGACATTGAATGGCTTAAAGGAGTCATTGCCCGCCTGCCTTTTGAGCTGACGCTTTCCCAGAAACAATCTCTCTGGGAAGTCATCCAGGATTTGGAAAAAGGCCGCCCAATGAACCGCCTGCTCCAAGGCGATGTTGGCTCGGGGAAAACCATCATTGCCGCGCTGTCCGCTTTGGCAACAGCCGAAGAAAACAAGCAAAGCGTTTTTATGGCGCCGACTGAAATTTTAGCCCACCAGCATTACCAAACCCTCATCAATTTCTTTCCTGATTTTAACAAAGGATTAGCCCTTATCACTTCCGCGCAAACAAAAGTTTTTTACGGCGATGGCTTGGAAACCGAGATAAAAAAAACCGAACTCCTGAAAGAAATCGCTTCGGGGAAAATAAAAATCATCATCGGCACTCATGCTTTGATACAGAAAGGGGTTATTTTCAGCGATTTGGCTTTTGTAGTTATAGACGAACAGCACCGCTTCGGGGTTAGCCAGCGGGCGAAACTCTTAAAAAACAGCAAACTTATTCCGCATTTTCTTTCAATGTCGGCTACGCCTATCCCCCGGACTTTGTCTTTAAGCATTTTCGGCGATTTGGATTTATCAACGATTACGGAACTGCCGAAAAACAGGAAAACAATCATTACCAAAGTCGTGGCGCCGGCTAACCGGGACAAGGCCTATGCTTTTATCCGGGGACAAGTCAAAAAAGGCAGGCAGGTGTTTGTAATCTGTCCTCGGATTGAAATCCAAACACCGGAAGAACAAACCCAGGTCAAATCCGGCTCGTCTTGGAGAAACCGGGCTTTCCAGAATCTCGAAGTAAAAGCCGTTAAGGAAGAATACGAAAAATTGAAAACCAAGATTTTCCCGGATTTAAAAGTGGCGATGCTCCACGGAAAATTAAAAGCGAAAGAAAAAGAATCAATAATGAGACAATTTAAAGACGGAAAAATAGATATTCTGGTTTCCACTTCCGTGGTTGAAGTCGGCGTTGATGTCCCCAACGCCGTCATTATGATGATTGAGGGCGCCGAACGTTTCGGCTTGGCCCAGCTTTATCAGTTCCGGGGCCGAGTCGGCCGGGGCAGCCACCAATCGTTCTGTTTCCTTTTCACCGATTCTTCGGCAAAAACCACCCAGCAAAGATTGCAATCTATAGTTGAAGCCAAAAACGGACTGGAACTGGCGGAAAAAGATTTGGAAATCCGGGGACCGGGAGAATTTTTGGGCCAGAGCCAAACCGGCATGCCGGATTTGGCGATGAAAGCCATTCAAAACCCCGATTTAGTAAAAAATAGCCGTCAAGCGGCTTTAGAAATTATCCAAAAAGACCCGAAATTAAATGATTATCCCCTGCTTAAAGAAAAACTGAAGAAATTTTCCAAAGAAGTGCATTTGGAATAAAAAATGAGAGTAAAGGATTTCCGCAATTGCCTTTCAGAACCAGAATAATTTTGCTCCAGCGGCAAAATTTTCTTTGCCCTCGGCGCGCCGCTCCGCCAAAGGCGGAGACCAAGCCGGCGCGCCTGCGGGATATTCTTCAAGACAATTGCGGAAATCCTTGGTGGGAGGAGGGGTAGGGTGGTAAGTATAGTTAACTATACTTAGGGGCAAATATAATCATTGGGCACTATCACGCGTGATAGTGCTTGAATTTATAAAAATCTATTGAAGTTGAACTTCTATAATTTTTTCCAAAAACCTGTGCGGAGTTGACATAAAAATAAAAAGAAACTACTCTATAAACAGCGAAAAATGGAAAATATAAACATTTTTTAATTTAAAAACTTGAAAAGGAGGTGTGATATGGGTGGAGGAACTGGTATGGGTGATATAAGCAATGCAGTAAGCGAAGCGCTTAAAATTTTTATCACGAACGGCAAAATCAACGGCGCTCAAAAAGCGGCTAAAGTTCTTCGCCGAGATTTAACATCTGGAGAACTTGAACAAATACTGGAAGTTCAGATTAAAGAAGGAGAGTTTGACGACGCCAAAAAGACCGTTAAACTTCTCCACCGAAATTTAACTGCCGAAGAGCTACTAAGAATGGTAGAGATCCAGATTAAAAGAAAATGGTACTTCAAAGCCATGTATATAGCCGATTTCCTGCCCGAGCCGAAAAGAATCACAAAGCTTCTGATGATTTTAAATATTCAAATTAAGCGTGAGCAATTCGATGATGCCGAACGCACAATAGCGCTGCTTTAGTAAAATAAACAAAACCTCTAAAAACCCCGACAATATATTATTGTCGGGGTTTATTTTTGAAAAATTTTAAATCCCCATTATGGAGGTTGAACCTCCATAATGGAAGAAATTTTCCAAAGAAGTGCATTTGGAATAGATAGAAAATTAAATTGATTTCTTAAGATATTCTTCAAATTTACCCCAAAAAGGATCTATTCTGGGATGTTCTAATTTATATTTTCTATTTTTT
>Ga0210057_1000408_pt1 | contig 71648 bp, 79 predicted proteins | sample CryGeyCG2114_010_2_FD_183968 | JGI IMG/M metagenome (GOLD analysis project Ga0210057, IMG submission 183968) | Groundwater microbial communities from aquifer - Crystal Geyser CG10_big_fil_rev_8/21/14_0.10 (SPAdes) (version 2) | ecosystem: Environmental > Aquatic > Deep subsurface > Groundwater ...
AGGGTACGCGCAAAGTGTATAATTACATCACAAATCAGATACGGCTGGCACAGTCCTACACGAACAAAGTAATAACATAAAAAGAAGGACCCCAACCGAATAAACGGAGGGGCCCAGATTGAGGATGCTCAATTTAGAGAGGACGAAACGCCGATGTAGCCGTAGCGGTAGCCGAACCAGTAGTGGTTGACGTAGAGACCGTCCTCGCCAAAGTCACCGACAAAGACACGGTAACCGTCCGCAGACACCGAGGAAGTCCTGACGTAGACACCACGGAGCAGGTAGATGCCCCGCACCTTATAGTAGGCGGTGACGGCGTAGGAAACTTCGGCGGCGTTCGGGACGTGTTCGTTGTCCGACAGCAGAGCCGTCTGCTCGTCCCACGTCTTGCCACGGGAGTCGGGGTACGACTCCTTGCGAATGGCGAGCCACATTTCCGCTTTGACCGAGTCGCTTCGAGAGAACTTCTGGTTGTCCTCGGCGTACCATCCCTCCGACTTGGAGTAGAAGAGTTGGTTGCCGAGGTCACGGACCTGAAGCAGGTTGTGGTCGGTAGGCGGCGTTGCCACAAGCATATAGCTGTTGGAACGCAAACACATCAGCGTCTCAAAATCGGGCAGGGCCTCACTGAGGTTTGCCACCTGCTCGTCCGAGTAACTGAAGCCGTAGACCCTTGCCACGTCCTCGGGCGACAGGAAGTCGTCACCGAGAATGAGGCGACAGAGGTCCGTGCCGTCGGGCAGTTGCGGGGTCACGACCGTACCGTTGCCATCCACTTTCGGGCAGCCCATCTCAAGATAGGCGACAAGATTGCGCCGCTGGGCGGTGCTCTGCAGCGGTCCCGTGAAGTCCGCACCCGCTTTTTGCATCGTGCGGAAGAACTTGGCTGCCGTATCAAGGGCAGCAGTGTCAAGGTGTGCGATGTTGCTCATCGTATGCCTCCATTGGGTTGAAGTTATGTCCGCTCGGAATGAGACAAACACTCCACACACCACACTTGATGTGCAAAATGTTCGCCCCATTTGAACCTATATTGGAAAGAGCTATTTTAATATTATATAATACTTTTCCATACATCGTAAGTCCTTCAGATATGTTTCAGAAATAGGCATTTTAGACGGCGAGTGCCGTTAATGCTTGTATTCCCGATTTGATATACTGCCTATCATCATTGACAATATGCTTATAGAATGTTACTCTTGAAAAAGAGATTAACTTTGAAAAATGGGGTGTCTAATGCTCGTGCATCTAATTGTCGTTTTTCTTATCTTGATTTTTATATGTGGCATAATTTTGATACACCTTTCTTCTTATGCTACTTTTAGCTCTCGTACTAATCAAGTAATAAAACTCGAGGAGGAAAGCCATGCTTGCTAGGATAGAGGACTTACTCAAAGATGGATGTATGCTATATCTCATATCAGAAGGCCCATCGTTTAATATCATCTGCAAGATCCTTTATAAAAAAGATAAAGAAAAACCGTCTCCAAAACCAGAAGAGTGTCCTGAACTATTTGACCAAAATGTAAAAGAGTTGCTGGTGGATCACCCCTTAGTCCTAATAAGGGCTTGTGAGGGTAAATTTATCTGCAAAACATATTGCTCATTAGTCGGATTTAATCATCCTCATATAGGTATTGGAGATTCAATTATAGCTTCGATTGTTAATATTTTAGAGGAGATAAAAAGGGAACATATAGAAAACCCTTGGCCGTAATTTAGGCCAAGGGTTTCTTTTTATCTCAATATTATTTTGTAATTATTTTGTATGGAGATGTACGTAAATATCTTCCAAAGCTTTTACTGCATCACCAGTAGCAATGTTATTTTGATGATATAGGGCATTAGTGCAATCTCCAGCGGCCCACATGCCTGGAGTTTTAGTCTGCTGATTTTTTGGGTTAACTACTATAGCACCAAAATCATTCGTTTCTACTATGTCTTTTACAAATTCTGTTGTAGGTATCGCTCCAATCTCAACAAAAATACCATCTGTACTAAGCTCTTTTTCTTCTCCAGATTCATTGTCTTTATAGGTGATTGAGGTTACAAATTTGTCTCCTTTTACCGCAGTAAGCTCCGCGTTAGTTATAGTTTTCATTTTTGGATTTTTAAGGAGTTTTTCTACGGTTACCGGATCAGCTTTAAAAGTAGCGTTACGATGAAGAAGTGTGACGCTTTTTGTATAGGCTAAAAGCTGTGCTGCGGTTTCAAATCCGGCATTTCCTCCACCTATAACAACAACATCTTTGTCTGAGAATAGGGGACCGTCGCAAGATGCACAGTAAGTAATGCCCTTATTATCAAATTCTTCTGCTCCAGGCACTTTTAACTTCCTCCTATGACTCCCTGTGGCCACTAGAACAGTTTTGCCTTCATAAGATGACTTATCACTAGTTACTTTGAAAGTATCGCCTGATTTATCCACCTTAACTACTCTCTCACCTTCTTTTATGTCTACAAAATTACCAGCGTATTTATGAAGGTGTTTTTTTAGATTATCAGCAAGGTCCTTGCCTGAAATAAGGGGAGTACCTATCCAATTCTGGATACCCTCAGAAACAATAGACTGACCTCCAAACTCTGGTGTAATAAAGACCGTCTTGAGATTTTTTCTAGCAGCGTAAACCCCTGCGGCGACTCCTGCTGGCCCTCCGCCCAAAATAATTAAATCATACATAGTTCAAATAAATTAAAAGTTAATTCTTATATCTATATTATATCAAACAAGACAAGTAAATTAAAAAATCCCGCTTTGAGCGGGATTGGTTTTTCTATTTTTTTCTTCTTAAGAAAGCCGGAACTGCTGCCCAATCGTCATCCTCAGCTTCTGTGATAGTTTTTTCTTTGCTCTCCTTTGTTGGAGTAGGTGGTTTTATAATAGAATTATTTATTTCCTTTTTATCATCAGTTTTCTTTAAATCAGTCTTTTGGCCACCTATTATGCTTCCGCTAAACAAGGAGGTAGATTTTTGAACGGCCATCTCTGGAAAACCTGAGGCGATAACGGTTACCTTTATTTCCTTCTTATTTAGCCTATCGTCTTTAATAGCGCCAAAAATAACTTTTGCATCGCTGTCTATAGATTCTGTGATTATTGTGGCAGCCTCATTTATTTCGTTTAGGGTTAAGTCGTCACCTCCAGCGATAGCAAACAATACGCCCTTCGCTCCGTTGATAGATAGATCAAGAAGAGGGGAGTTAATAGCACCCCTAGCAGCATCCTCTGCTCTTTTCTCTCCAGCACCAAAACCTATACCCATAAGAGCAGAACCGGCATCCTCCATAATTGCCCTAATGTCAGCAAAGTCCACATTGATAATACCTGGAGTTGTAATAAGGTCAGATATACCTTCTACGGCCTGTTTTAGTATGTCGTCACACATTGCAAAAGCATTCATTGCAGTAGTATCTTTCTGAACAGTAGCAAGAAGCCTGTCGTTTGGAATAGTGATGAGAGCATCTACTTCTTTACTTAAAGACCCAATGGCCGCATCCGCAATTCTTGATCTCTGAGCGCCTTCAAAGGAAAAAGGTTTAGTTACCACCCCCACGGTAAGCGCTCCCATTTCTCGCGCCTTTCTGGCAATAATGGCTGACGCACCAGATCCAGTACCTCCCCCCATACCACAGGTTATAAAGACCATATCAGCACCCTTAATGATGCTCTGAATTTCTTCTATGGTTTCTTCGGCAGCCCTTTGTCCGATTTCTGGGTTCATGCCAGCACCCAAACCTTTTGTAAGGTTTTTTCCAATATGGATCTTCTTTTTAGCCAGAGAATGGTGCAGATCCTGAGCATCAGTATTGACAACAATAAACTCAACTCCCTTAACCTGGGACCTGACCATGTGATTTATGGCATTTGCTCCTGATCCACCAACTCCTATAACTTTTATTCGGGCAAATGCTTCTACATCTGGAAGTACTTTTGGCATAAAATAATTAGATGATTATAGGTGATAAGGTATCAGAAAAAATCAAAAAGAAAAGTCTTGACAAGAAAGACTTATGCTTTCTAATGTATTAAAAATTTAGCTATTGACCCGATAACTAAGGCAAAAATTGCTTAAACCAAGAGACAAGATTATTTTTTGTTTTCTTTATCAGTTGGTTACCCAGAGGCTCTTCCTCTGTATTTAGGCCCCACACACACAATCCGTAAGCCACAGACCATGCGGTATCTTTTATCTGACTTTTTGAGTTATTGTCATGCTGTGCTTCTCCTATGCGAGCCGGTAGCTTAAGAGAGGCTTTAGCAAAGTCTTCTATACGAGCAATATTAGCCCCTCCTCCAGTTATGATAATCCCCGCTGGTAGCAGACCGTTTCTTCCCATCTTCTTTAAATGTGAGTCAATCAACTCGAAAATATCAAATAGCCTAGCCTCAATTATTTCATCAAGTCTCTTTTTTGGATACATAGAAAAATCTCTATCAATTTTAGCTTTTTCCGCATCCTCAAGTGAGATCTTAAGCCCTAAAGCAATGTCGTTTGTTATATCCGTTGAGCCAAATGGAAAAACCTGAAGAGACATTGGGGTGTTATTTTCAAAAACACAAATAGATACGGTTTCAGAGCCTATGTTGGCCAAAAGACAACCGGCAGTTTTTTGTTGGCGTGAAAGGGTAACAAGACTAGCAGCAATAGGGGATGCCATAACATCTTCTACAGAAACCCCTGCGTCTTCTACTGCTTGTATGAGATCATTCAGGTGTTGTTGCAAGGCGGAAATAAAAAGTACTTCAACCTCAAGTTTAATACCTTTCAGGCCATAAGGTCTGCCCATTATTTCTTTACCATCAAGCTTGTATTTTAGAGGTACTGTGTGAATAATCTGATGATTTGTGTTACTGAATTTTTCTTCGGCCGAAGAAATAGCGTTTTTAAGGTCCATATCTGTAATCTCTCCATCAGCGCGAGATATTATGGTGGAACCTTCTGCCATGGTTGATTCTAAGCTTATACCACCCACAGATACAAAAGTACTTTTTATTTCACGCTTAGCCTCTTTAGAGGCCCTGACGAGAGCCTTCCGTATGCTTTTAGCGGCATCTATTGGATTTACTATGTATCCATGCCTCAAGCCCTTAGATTCCGCAATTCCTACACCCAAAACCTTAGGAGTCATTTCTCCTTTTTGTCTTTCTGATACAACCACCCTTATAGAGGATGTTCCAATATCTATACCTGTAGCTATGTTGCGGGGCATTTTTTAAATTTCAATTTTAATCCCGCAAGATGCGGGACGATCAAATCTTAAACTTTTTTAAAATTTCTTTTTCCTTACTATCCATTTTACTACTATGTTCGAATCCTTTCAAATGAAGTAATCCGTGTATAAATAAATATGTTAAAAACTTTGTCCTGTCCATATCAAAAAGAGGTGCATCTTTTGATGCCTGATGTGGATTTATAAAGATTTCTCCCTCGTCTGAAGAAATAGGAAAACTTAGTATGTTAGTTGGTTTATTTTTACCTCTGTATTTGCCATTTAACTTCTTAGAGAATTTATCACCAACAAAAACAAGACTTAAGTCATAATCTTTGCCTAAAACATAATTCTTTATTTTAAGAAAAGGCAGGCCTGATTTCTCTGGACTGCCTTTTCTTAAAGTGCTTTTTATCAAAAGTGACATTATGATGGTATCTTGCCTAATTTCTTTAGTTTTGCCACTTCCTCTCTTCTAGCCATCTTTTTCAAAGCGTTTTTTTTCTTTTTGAATTTTGATTCCAACCTACTAGCATATCGCTTTGACCTCACAAGCCTAAGGATACTTGAACCCTGAACGCGTTTAGTAAACCGCCTTATCAAGGATGGGGTGTTTTCGTTTGGGCTTTTTTTAACTTCTATGTTTATCATAGGGAAAATATTAACACGAAATAGGGTATACTGCAATATTATTTAAGCTTCTTTAGATATTCAGCCAATTCGCTTATTTTTACAGTATTTTGAGAACGAGTATCCATCTTTCTTATAATAACAGTATCGCTAAGAGCCTCTTTTTGACCGAATATAATGGTATAGGGAACACTAAGTTTTTCTGCAACAGAGAGTTGTCCGATAAGACTATCTTTACTCAAAGTTTGCATAATAGGAACCTTAGCTTTTCTCAATATCTCTATTACTATTAAACTTTTAAGTTTTGCGTCAAAACCAAGTTGGATGAAGTAAATTTTTGGTTTCTTTATAACCTTGGGATCTAGACGTCTTACATTCTCGTCCATAAGTATTCTGTCGACACCAATACCAACACCAACACCAGACACATCTTTTTTACTGCCTAAGCGCTTGGCTAAATAATCATACCTACCTCCACCAGCGATAGACAGGGGGGTAGCCTTAATCTCTTCAGTATCAGCACCATCTTTCTCTTTATTTTCTTTTTCTTTATCCTCTACATTCTTTTTTGGTTCTTCTGCCACATCATCATCGCTATGAGTAATTTCAAAAACTGTCTTAGAATAGTAATCAAGCCCCCTCACCAGAGTATTGTCTATTTTGTACTCAATACCCATAGACTCTAAGTACTCCAAAACCTCTTTAAAGTGTTTCTTTGAATCTGGAGAAAGCATGCTTATAGAGTCAGGTGCTTCTGCCCTAAGCTCATCCAACTTTAGGTCTTTGGAATCTAAAAGTCGCAAAGGATTTTGTTTTAATTTTTGACGCTGTTCCGGTGTTAATTTATTTATATGTTTTCTAAAATAAGATGACAACTCTTTAAGATACGCGTTTCTTGATTCTTTGTCGCCCAAGCTATTTATATTCACACAAGGATTTTTAATTCCAGCCTCCTTAAGGATAGCCAAAGTAGTTTGGATTATGATGGCATCCGCTATACTTTTTGGAGAACCTAATATTTCTAAACCAAACTGCCTAAATTCTCTAAATCTACCTCTTTGAGGTCTTTCATGTCTATAAAAAGTACTGCTGTAGTAAAGCATAACTGGCTGGGGCCAAGACTGCATACCGTTTTCAATATATGCGCGCATTACTGGTGCAGTAGCCTCAGGACGCAAAACCAAATGATCACCACCTTTGGTTTTTAGGTTGTACATCTCTTTTTCTACAATGTCAGAATCCTCTCCAATAGTACCAGTAAACACCCCCTCTTTTTCCAAAACAGGAGTTTCTATTGGTTTGAAGCCATAATAAACCGCAATCTCTTGGGCTTTCTCAAAAAATCCCTGATACCTATAATATTCATCTCCTATTATATCCCGCATACCCTTAGGAGACGCAAATACTTCTTTTTTATTTTTTTCTGATTTTTTAGGCATTTTTTTATTGCTCTACCTTACCTGGAAAAGCCTCTGCCTGCGAAATTGGAAGCAGGCGAATAAGAGCCCTTCCTATAATAAATTTTTGATCTAAAACACCCCATACTCTGGAATCTGAGCTTGCCTCTCTATTGTCTCCGAGTACAAAATATTCTGTTTCCTTAAGTTTAACAGGGTCAATGCTACTCGTTTTGACATCAATATATGGTTCATCCAAAACAACTTTTTGAGCACTTGGCGTTTTTTCTATTAAAACTTGGCTATTTTTTATTTCAACTGTTTCTCCTGGCAAACCAACAATTCTTTTAATAAAGAACTTTGACGGATCTAGAGGGTAGCGAAATACAATAACATCTCCTCTTTGAGGTTCTTCAAAACGATAAGATACCTCGTCTACAATTAAGTAGTCACCACTTTCAAAAGTAGGGAACATAGAACTACCACTTACTATAAAAGGCTGTATTATATACATTCGTATAGGTAAGACCACCAAAGCGGCAATTACCGCGAACTTTAATACATCATTCCAAAAAGAAGGCCCTCGTTCTTGAACAGGGACATCATCTGACTCTTCTTTATCACTTAAATAACCCATTTTTTTATCCATTGATTAAAATAATACCACAAAAAACTAAAGAGAAGAAATCCTGTTTTTACCATTTAATCTTCGTGGTACAATATATTTTATGACATACATTATCGTGGGCCTAGGTAATCCAGGTAAAGAGTACGAAAATACCAGACACAATACCGGTCGCATTGTTTTAGACACTTTTTTGGCGATAGCTAAGTTTTCGCCACTTGAAGCTAGTGAAAAACTAAAAGCCCTGACCTCAGAAGGCAAAATAAAGAAAGAAAAAGTTATTATTGTGGAGCCAGAAACTTTTATGAACAAGTCTGGACTTAGTGTTCTGCCATTGGTAAAAAGCACAAAACAGGCAGGAAATTTGATAGTAATTTACGACGATATTGATCTACCTCTTGGTAAATTCAAAATCTCTTTCAATAGAGGTTCTGGTGGGCATAAGGGCATAGAATCTATTGTACGAAGTATTAAAACCAAAGAATTCATCAGGGTCAGAGTAGGGGTGTCTCCATCCACGCCAAAAGGTAAGACAAAAAAACCCAAAGGCGAAGACAAGGTGGTTGATTTTATTTTAGGCGAGTTCAAACCAGACGAACTTAAAGAGATAAAGAAAATTTCAAAAAAAATAGCCTTAGCCGTTGAAATGATAGTTCTTGATGGTAGGGCCAAAGCAATGGGGGAGTTTAATTAATCCTTTTATTTTTAAAAAACACCCCGCATTGACTGCGGGGTGTTTTTTAAATTAGCCCTCCTTTTGAATCTTATCTTTATCAAGATAAGTTAAAATCATCTTTTGATTTTTTGGTTCAAACAAGGTGATCTGGAAAGGATATGTATTTCCCAGAGAAAGCTTCTCTTTCATTTTGTCTTCTGATGTAAATTCTGAAACATGTACAAGGCCAGCAACCCCTTCTTCTATACTTACCAAAGCTCCATGCTTATTGAATTTAATAACCACACCGTTAACAATATCTCCCTTTTTGTATTTTTCCTCCGCCTCTTTCCATGGATTATCCTTAAGGGCTTTAACAGACAAGGACACTTTTCCATCCTTAACATCTATAACCTGGGCCTTAATTTTGTCTCCTGGCTTAAATAAAGCCTTGGGATCGTCCACAAGACCCCAGTCCATTTCAGAGATGTGTACCAGCCCCTCTAAACCATCTTCGATTTTAAGGAATAGACCAAACTCAACAATGCCAGTAACTTCTCCCTCCACAACATCGCCAACTTTATATTTGCCGACAATTTCTTCACGCCCTTTATTATCCAGATCCTTTTCAGAAAAAATAAGTTTTCCTTCTTTTGGAATAGCAGAGATTATTGAAACTGTAATCCTTTGACCAACAAGCTTTTTTAATTCTTCAAGAATCTTTTCCTTGTTTCCTTCCTCAACCCTAGGATAATGCTCCGACTTCAACTGAGAAGCAGGCAAAAATCCTTGTATTCCTTGCCACTCTATAATAAGACCTCCTTTGTTGGCTTCTTTTACAGGTAAGTCCAACAAAGCTTTGCTGGATACAAATGTCTCAGCTTCTTCCCAAACGACAGCTTGTCGAGCCTCCTTAAGAGAAAGCTCTATGTAACCATCACTATTTTCAGTATCCACAACCTTAGCGGCAACCCTATCGCCGATTGCCACACGCTTAATAATGTCTCTTGCCCCTATATACTCTCTGCCATAGATGATCCCAGTACCAAAAGGAGGCAAATCTACATAAACAGCGGCTTTGCCTATACTTATAACCAATCCCTCGACAAGGTCTCCCATCTCTGGACGAGGACTAGTATCAGCCATAATTTTGTGCATTGGCTGGACTGGATGCTCTACATTCTTGGTATTTTTTGGCTCTTCTCCTTTTGGAGTAGGAACACTTACTTTCTCATCCGCAATAACGGGAACTTCTTCTTTTTTAATATCCATAAAATAAAATCTTTAAGTTCTGTCCATAATCCATTTCTGGCATAGTGCTTATAAACAGGGTTAGCCTAAAGAAAAACTTATAATTAAATACCAGAAAATAATCTCATAAAACAAGCCAAAAGGCAAGTTTCAAAGGTAGAAAAACCTCAAAATTGAAAAAAAGCTTTTTCCTTGATAGAATAATTTTTATGGTAATCAACTACTACGGAGGGCAGTTTATAAAGATGCAGTTAGGCGATATGGTAATCGCTTTTAATCCACCTGCTTCAAATTCGAAATTCAAATCGGGTAAGTTTGGAGCTGATATAGTATTAGTAAGCCTAAACGACAAAGATTTTAATGACGCCGAAAACCTTTCCTATGGAGACAAAAAACCTTTTGTGATTTCAGGACCAGGTGAATATGAGGTTAAAAATACTTTTATCAAAGGCATTATGACGGAATCTTTATATGGAGGAGAAAGAAAAATTAATACTATTTACACTCTAACTTTAGACGGAATAAATATTTGTTTTTTGGGAGCTCTCACCTCAAATGAACTAGGGCATGAAGTAAAAGAAAAAATAAATAGTCCAAACATACTTTTCTTACCTATTGGAGGAGATGGTGTGCTGGACTACAAAACAGCACACAAGCTTGCAACTTCCTTAGAGCCAAACATCATCATTCCTCTTCAGTACACAAAAGACGACCTCAAACAATTTTTGAAAGAAGGCGGTTTAGCAGACGGCAAACCTTTAGATAAATTAACCATCAAAAAGAAAGACTTGGAAGACAAGGAGGGGGATATAGTTGTTTTGTCTGGTAATTAATGTGGAACTTTCTAGAAAAAATTAGGCAAAAGCCTGAATACATAAGAAAACAGATAGGATTTACACTAGCGGTAATCTTAACAGTTTTTATTTTGTTTGTTTGGCAATCAATAGACCAAGTCAATAGCGTAGTGGAGAGTCCAACGACTTCGCCTTTTTCTTCAATCAAAGACTCTTTTGGAGAGATAGCAGAAAAACTTCAAGAAATTAAGGACGAGGCCGAAGCATCAATTCTAGATAGCACAGAGGTTTATTCTAGATAAAGAAGGATAAAAAAACGCTCTTTTTGCCAGTAGACGGCTCTGTGTGTTAAGATAGTGGCAATGCTCCAATCTCAATTATTCACAAAGACTCGCAAAGAATCACCTTCGGACGAAGTGTCAAAAAACGCTTCGCTTTTAATAAAAGCTGGTTTTATTTACAAAGAAGTTGCTGGGGTTTACTCATATTTACCACTAGGCTTAAGGGTTCTAAATAAAATAAACAACATAATAAGAAAAGAGATGGATGATCTCGGGGGCCAAGAGGTTCTTCTCTCAGCTATGCAAAATCCAGAAGAATGGAAGAAGAGTGATAGATGGGATTTGCCAGTTTGGTTTAAAACAAAACTGTCAAACGGAAGCGACACTGGTCTTGGTTGGACACACGAAGAGCACTTGGCGAACATTATGACCAACCACATACACTCATATAAAGACTTGCCAAGATTTGTTTATCAAATACAAACAAAATTTAGAAATGAAGAAAGAGCAAAGAGTGGAATCTTGCGAGGTCGTGAATTTCTAATGAAAGACTTTTATTCTTTCCATACTTCCTCAGAAGATCTAGACTCATTTTATGAAAAAGCAAAAAAAGCTTATATAAATATATTCAACAAAGTTGGCATAGGAGAAATTACGTATACGACACTTGCCAGCGGAGGAGCTTTTTCCAAATTCTCTCATGAATTTCAAACAATATGCCAAAGCGGAGAAGACATTATTTATGTTTCCAAAGAAAAAAACTTGGCTGTAAATAGAGAAGTTTACGAGGATGAAGTCCTAAAAGAAGCTGGCTTATCGAAAAACGACTTGGTAGAAGAAAAATCTGTTGAAGTGGGTAATATATTTAAACTTGGAACCAGATTTTCAGAGCCACTTGGTTTAAATTACAAAGGTGAGGATGGAAAACAGAAGCCTGTTGTTATGGGTAGTTACGGTATCGGCCCAGGCAGACTTATGGGTACCGTAGTAGAAACTCTTTCTGACGAAAAGGGCATAATTTGGCCTGAATCTATTACTCCTTTCAAAGTACACTTATTGAGGCTTGGAGATAGCCAAAAAGCCACTTTGCAGGGCGAAGAAATATATAACAAACTTAAAAGTATCCTAGAAGTGCTATACGACGATAGAGAAAACGTTGGCGCCGGCGAAAAACTAAAAGACGCTGACCTTATAGGTATACCGTACAGGATCATAGTGAGCGAAAAGACACTAGACGCCGGAGGAGTCGGGGTTAAAAGAAGAGATGAGGAGGCTGAAAAAATTATGACGACGGAAGAACTCTTTAACCTCATGAAGTCATAAGAGACGAGAACAAGACTTATTGAGATATACACCCCATAACAGCTTTCGTTTTTTATGTTGGATAAATTTTATAAACTTTTTTCAAGTGATATAGGAATAGACTTAGGAACAGCCAACACGCTGGTTTATTTACATGGACAAGGAATTATTATAAATGAACCTTCCGTAGTAGCCATAAATAAAAAAACGGGGAGAGTGGTTGCTGTTGGTTCTGATGCAAAAAAAATGCTCGGACGCACGCCAAGCCACATAGAAGCCGTTAGGCCCTTAGTAGATGGTGTCATATCTGATTTCGAAGTTACGGAAGAAATGCTCTCGTACTTCCTCAATAAAACTAAAAAAACATCTAGCAAATTGTTGGGACCAAGAGTAATAGTGGGAGTACCTTCAGGAGTTACCAATGTAGAGGTTAGGGCTGTCATAGACGCTACTAAAAATGCCGGCGCTAGAGAAGTTTACATAGTAGAAGAGCCCGTGGCCGCAGCTATAGGCATAAGACTTCCGGTGAAAGAACCAGTAGGTAATATGATCATAGATATAGGAGGTGGTACTACAGACATTGCGGTTATTTCGTTAGGAGGAATTGTCAGTTCAAAAAATCTTAAAATAGCAGGGGATAGACTAAATGAAGATATTATAAATTACATAAAAGATGAGTTTAAGATTCTCATAGGAGAAAGGACGGCAGAAAATGTAAAAATAGCCATAGGTGACATAGACGATGGCGCACCATCTGAAACTTCTATTAAAGGGCGAGATTTGATTACCGGTTTACCAAGAGAGGTTATTATCACTGACTCAGATATAAGAGAAGCTATAGCAAGATCTGTTGTACAACTCACCACAGCAGCCAAAGAAGTACTCGAGGGTGCCCCACCTGAGATAATTTCAGATGTTATGCATAGAGGTATCGCTCTTGTTGGAGGCGGGGCAATGCTTAAGGGTCTTGCTGGTCTTCTACACAAGGAACTTCAAATGCCGATATACATAGCAGACGAGCCACTTACAGCCGTAGCAAGAGGTACTGGAATTATCTTGGAAGACATCCATGGATTCAAAGATATGCTAGTAAACAATCAAGATGACATATCAACTTCAACAAACTAAATCATGGGGCAAAAGAATCACTTACACTAGTATTTCGATTGCATTTATTATTGGTCTGTATTTTTCTAGATCTCAAATTTCGCCATTCTTGTCGTCTATCACACAGCAAGCGGCCACTCCTATACTAAAATCGGGCACGGGCATTGAAAATGCCATTTCTGATAATCTTCCAATGCTCAGCACCAAAACTGCTTTGGTATCAGAAAATAGAGAATTAAAAAATAAGTTGGCAGAAGTCAACGCCAAACTTTTAACATACGAATTAATTCTTAAAGAAAACAAGAACCTTAAAATTTTAATGGGTAGAAATGAGGAAGAAATCGGACTTTTGTCTACGGTACTAGCTAGGCCAAATCAGACTCCTTACGATACGATGATTATAGATGTAGGAAGAAACAAGGGAGTAGAAGTGGGGGATGAGGTACTTGTTTTTAACCAAATAGCCATAGGGACTATCAAGGAAGTATATGAACATACCGCAAAGGTAGTTATGTTTTCGGCTCCAGGAGAAAAAATTAACGTCTTTATAGGTTTAGACGACATTCCAGCAGAGGCTACGGGGAGAGGGGCAGGAAACTTTGAAATTAGCCTGCCAAAACAAGTAGAAGTATTCGAGGGAGATATAGTTACAGCTCCACGTTTAAACATCAAGGCATTCGGCACAATAGACCACATAGAATTATCCCCAGGAGGATCATTCCAGAAAATCCTAATAAAGTTACCAATTAATATAAACGATATTCGTTGGGTTAAGATAGTAAAGCCAGGCTATGTAATAGAAGTCGTCGCCGAAGAAGATGTACCCTCAGAAGAAAGTACTTCTGAAAATATGTCAGACATCGATAGCTCAAATAAACAAAACGAAGCCACTTCTACAGAAAATCAATAAAATGAGGCCAATAGCAGATATAATTTTACTAATAAGCGCGATTGTTTTTCCTTGGTGGTTTACTGTTCCGCTAGCCTTTGGACTAAGTTTCCGATTCCATAAATTTTACGAGATTATCCTGGCTGGACTGGTTATAGACCTGCTTTTCAGTACGCCCTTAAATATTTTCTTAGATTTTCATTTTATATTTACTGCAGGAGCGATTTTAGCCCTCATTATTATTGAGTCATCTAAAAAATACTTGAGATTTTATTCTAATTAATGCTTGGTAAAAAAAACGAAAACAGCATAGACCCAGACGAAATATTTTTAGATTCCAGTAATCTACCAGAATTTGATGTTCACCAATTTGAAGGTCGAATAGAAAAGTCTATTGGACAAAGAGTCATAGTGTATCTAGGATTATTTTTTGTTTTAGTTAGCTTTGTGTTTACCGGTAAATTGTGGTCCCTTCAAATAGCCGAAGGAGAAAGTTATGCGCGAAGGAGTGAGAATAATAGATTGGACCATTTTTTAATATTTTCAGAAAGAGGAATAATAACAGACAGAAACGGTGTAGAGTTGGCGTGGAACATACCAAGCGGGAACGACTCTTTTCCCATAAGGCAATATATTGATACACCAGGCCTCGCCCATATTTTGGGATATGTTGGATACCCTAAAAAAGATGAGTCTGGATTTTACTACCAAACAGATATCGTAGGAAAAGATGGGGTTGAAAAATTTTATGATTTTATAGTCCAAGGAAAAAATGGGGTAAAAATTGTTGAGGCAGATGCTTTAAAAAATATAGTATCAGAAAGCACTATATATACTCCAAAAGATGGAGAAAATATAACACTCACAATAGACAGCCGAGTTCAGACAAAATTGCATGAGCTTATGGAGAACCTGGCTCACGAAAGGGGTTTCAGCGGAGGAGCCGGAATCATTATGGATGTAAAAAATGGAGACATTTTGGCCATAACTAACTATCCAGAATACAATTCTAATATTTTGACAGAGGGAAGTAATACAGATGTTATTGCTGATTATACAACAAACACAGGAAAACCATTTTTGAATCGCGCTATCTCTGGCCTCTATACTCCAGGCTCCGTGGTGAAACCATATGTTGCCATTGGGGCATTGAATGAAAACATCATCTCTCCAGAGAAAGAGATTATAAGTACCGGTTCTATTTCCGTACCTAATCCATATTTTCCAGACCAAGAAAATATATTCACGGACTGGAAAGCTCACGGAGCAGTTGATATGAGAAGAGCTTTGGCCGTATCTTCAAATGTTTATTTTTATGAAATAGGAGGAGGCTATAAAGACCAAAAGGGGTTGGGTATAGAAAAAATAGGGCAATATATGAAGCTCTTTGGCTTGGGAGAAAACACTGACGTGGATATTTCGGGAGAAGCAGAAGGGGTCATCCCAAACCCAAAATGGAAAAAGGAAACTTTTGATGGAGAAGATTGGAGGCTTGGAGATACTTATAATACATCAATAGGACAATATGGTTTTCAGATCACACCTATTCAAATGGTCAGAGCAGTCGCAATCATTGCAAATGGAGGTATTATGACAACTCCGCATGTCCTAAAACACGAAGCTTTAGAAAGTAAAACTGTGTCAACAAATATTGACCCTAAAATAATAGGAGTAGTACAAGAGGGAATGAGAGATGCTGTCTTGCTAGGAACGGCTAAAGGGCTTAATATGCCACAAGTAGAAGTAGCGGCTAAAACTGGAACAGCCGAGCTTGGTGTTTCCAAAAAACGGGTTAATTCTTGGATTACAGGATACTTTCCATATAATAACCCTAGGTATGCTTTTGCCATGGTTATGGAGGAGGGAAAGAGCGACAACCTAATAGGATCCCTATATGTAATGAGGCAACTTCTTGAGTGGATGGCCGTTGAAACGCCAGAGTATATACAATAATGATATTTAACCCAGAAAAAATTAAAAAAGATTTTCCCCTTTTAAACCAAAATCCTGATTTGGTTTATTTAGATACGGCTGCATCGTCTCAAACTCCCAGACAAGTCATAGACTCTATGGACAACCACTACAAGAGCGCTAGGGCAAATATACACAGAGGAATCCATGACCTAAGTCAAAAGGCGACAGAAGAATACGAAAACGCAAGAATAGAAGTAGCTCGTTTTCTTGATGCCTCTCCGGAAGAAATCATATTTACAAGCGGAGCAACCGCATCATCCAATATGCTTGCTATTATGCTAGAGAAATCTATAGATTTCCAAAAAAATGATGAGGTTATTGTGAGTACAATGGATCATCATTCAGCTCTTTTGCCTATGCAGGGATTAGCTAAAAATAAAAAACTTTTGCTTAAATATGTAGAGGTTACGCCCGATTTTGAACTTGATTATGAAAATTTAAAAAGCCTTATTACAAAAAACACTAAGATTATCTCAATACCGCTAGTCAGCAATGTTTTAGGAACAATAAATGATATTAAAAAAATAAGAGAATTTGCAAAAGACGCCATCTTGATAGTCGACGCCACAGAGGCAATAGGGCATATTCCCGTAAGCGTAAAAAAATTAGAATGTGATTTTATGTATTTTTCTGGACACAAAATGTGCGGGCCTACCGGCACTGGTGTATTGTATGGAAAAAAAGAATTACTTGAAAAAATGGAACCTGCCTTTCTGGGCGGGGGAGCAGTGTCTGAAGTTGACAGAAACAGTTTTGTATTAAAAAATACACCAGAGAAATTTGAATCCGGTACTCCGAACATATCGGGAGTTGCTGGTCTTGGAGAAGCAGTAAAATATTTAGATAACATAGGGCTAAACAACATACTTAAACATTCCCAAGAACTTGTTTCTTACGCCACAGAAAAATTATCCTCTATAGATGGATTACGTATAATAGCCCCGAAAGATCTTGAAAAAAATAGCGGAATAATATCTTTTACAATAGAAGGTATCCATCCACATGATATTGCTCAGGTTTTATCAGACAATAACGTGGCCATAAGAGCGGGTCACCATTGCGCCATGCCTCTTATGAAGTTTTTGGGCTTGCCATCCACAGCCAGGGCAAGCTTCTACCTTTACAACACCAAAGAAGATGTTAACCTGCTTGCAAATGCTCTCTATAAGACTATAGAGTTATTTAACGTAAAACAATAATCCATAAAGTGGAGGTGGTGCATGAGCGTAAAGCCATCAGAAAATCCAGGAAATTTTCCTGAAAGCGAAAAAACAAGAGAAAATACGAATTTTTTTACAACCCATCGCCAATCCCAAGAAAAGGATTGTGAAGCAAACCAAAAAGTAGTATTTGATAGATGTGTACGCCCGGAGTGCCGCCATGAAATAATCATAAGAGAAACACATTCATCAAGTGGAGGACCCTACTGTAACGAATGCGGTATTGTATACAACGAAAAAGTGCTCTTAAAAAAACTGCGAGAGAAGGAGCGAAAGAAAATCGCTAGGTAAAATTATCTTTTGGCTTTACTTTGTTTTAAAGTAATAACAGTCTTTTTCTCACGTTTTTTTAAGATTTCTTCCTGAATATTTTCAGGCAAGCCAGACAATAGTTTTTCAAGTTCTTTTGAGTCAGGGATTAAAACCTTTTCCCACAGGCCGGTCTTTTCTAAGACCGGCCTTATTTTTTCCATATCATATGAATATCTCACTTGTTCATTTTTAGTGATATGTCCATCCCCTCCAAAAACCCTCGCTAAATGTTTAGTATCCATATATAAAAGTATCTTTAATCTAAGCTCGGCTATTTTTTTCTTGTTTTCATCTTCGCTATTTTTTATTTCAAAAAACTCATTTATAATTTCTGACATTTCTTGATCTTCCGGAGCCCTTTCTTCCTCCTTTAAATATTCGTGAGACCACATCGGGCAAATCTTTCTAAACCCGCACCAATTGCAAAGAGCGCTCGGGGTAGGGGGGAAACCCCCTTTTTCTGTATGTTCCTCTATCTCTCTTATAGCCTCTAAAATACTTTTCTTAACTTCCGCTATGTTATTTCTTTCAGGAATTATACTCACTTTCTCATTATGCTTCAAAAAATAAAGAGAAGTTTTAATACTTCCATCAGCAAGAGAAGGCCAACGAGAAGATATGGCCAAATGATATAAGCCAAGCTGTAAATTACCCTTAAGAGCTTCTTCAGATGGCATACTCTTTCCAGTCTTATAATCTATAATCTCATAAACTCCAGATTCTGGGTCCTTGTCTATTCTATCTATAATACCCGCCAAAGTATGTCTTTTACCGGTAAGTTCATCTAAAAGCTCCACCGAAAACCGTCCCTCAAGCTCTACCGCATTAAAATTCCATGGCTGATTTTTCTTATAAAAATTTTTTAAAATTTTAAGCCCCTCTTCAAAATACATCTTCTCCTCAGTATCCTTCTTAGATTTATTTCTCCACTCAATAGCCTCAGATTTTTCCGTCCATTTTTTTGAAAAAAAATCTATCACCTCATCTAGAGTGGGGTAGAGCGGGTCGCGTTCAAACATATACTTGAGTGCTGAGTGAATAAGCGTACCAAAAACACTTTCAACTCTTTTTGGTTCCTTTAGTTTGTCTATCTGACTGTATTTGTATTTCAGCGGACATACCCTATATGTATCAAGCGCCGAATAAGAAGTTCTCATATATATGTTCATATTATCATATGTAAATAAACGACTCACCTCGCTTTTAAGTGAGGTGAGTCGTTTTTATCATTTTTTATATTTTGGTATAATAGCTCTATGACACGAATATCTACCATAAGCCATCATCGCAAACCCACAGGTCTCTATTTAAAAGATATGATTTACGGAGCCATAGATGGCACCGTTACTACTTTTGCCATAGTCGCGGGTGTTACGGGGGCATCTCTATCTCCAGCCGTTATTTTAATACTAGGTTTTGCTAATCTATTTGCTGACGGTTTTTCTATGGCAGTAAGTAATTTTTTAAGCATCCGAGCTGAACGAGAATTCATCACAAGAGCAAGAAGTAGGGAGGAGTGGGAGGTGGAAAATGTGCCAGAGGAAGAAACAAGAGAGATTCGAGAAATATTTATAGAAAAAGGATTCAAAGGAGACACTCTAGGAAAAGCAGTCGAGGCAACCACATCAAACAAAAAGCAGTGGGTAGATACTATGATTGCTGAGAGGCTAGGTTTAAGCGATAATGGTACAGACCCAAGAAAACATGCGTTTATTACATTATCTGCTTTTGTGGTGGTTGGCTTCATTCCTCTTGTGGCTTATGTTCTATCTTACTTTATTGAATACTTTAGAGACCACACGTTTGCCATCTCGGTGATTTTGACCTCTATAACCTTTTTCGCGGTGGGAGCTGCTAAAACTTTCTTTACCCGCAAAAATTGGTTTATAGAAGGCCTTGAAACATTGGTAGTGGGCGGATTTGCAGCTTTCGTGGCTTATTATGTTGGAGTATTCGTCAAGAACCTAATTGGCTAGCCTAATTGATTGACTTATCATCAAAAAACATCTATAATTATAAGGATTTTTAACCTAAAAAGCTTATGAAACAAGATTACTATAAAATTTTAGGAGTAGGCAAAAATGCCTCAAAAGATGAGATTAAAAAAGCTTTCAGGAAACTTGCTCACCAATACCACCCAGACAAGAATGCTGGCAGTGATCAAAAATTTAAAGAAGTAAACGAAGCTTATCAAATACTTTCTGATGACAAGAAGCGCGCGGAGTACGACTCATACGGTAAAGTTTTTGGTGATGGTGGCGGAAGCAACCCATTTGGTGGAAATGGCGGGTTTGAAGGATTTCAAAATGCCAACTTTGATTTTGGAGACATCAATGATATTTTCAGTGAATTTTTTAGTGGAAGAGCGGGTGCTCAGGCACGAAGAGGAAGTGACATATCTATAGATTTAGAAATTCCATTTGAGGAAGCAATATTCGGTACAAAAAGAAAAGTACTCCTTACTAAAACCTCAACTTGTACAAAATGTACAGGCAACGGAGCTGAGCCAAACTCTAAGACCAAAACTTGTACAAAATGTAACGGCCAAGGAAAGATACACGAAACCAAAAAATCATTCTTTGGTGTGTTTAGTAGTGTCAGAGACTGTGACCACTGTCACGGAATAGGTCAGGTACCAGAAAGGAGATGTACAAAATGCCACGGCATAGGAGTAGCTAAAGCCCAGGAAGAAATAGAAATAAGCATACCTCAAGGGATCAGGGACGGAGAAATGATAAGACTCTCGGGCAGAGGCGAAGCAGTACCACAAGGAATATCCGGTGACTTGTATATAAAAATTCACACCATAAAACACCAGATATTTAGGAGAGAGGGAACTAATTTAGTTATGGATCTAAATATTAAATTAAGCGACGCATTACTGGGAGCAGAATACAACATAAAAACATTAGATGGAAATATAAACCTCAAAATTCCAGCAGGAGTATCTTTTGGTGAAGTACTGCGAGTAAGAGGAAAAGGAGTTCCAATCGACAAAGACGGGAGGGGAGACCTGCTCGTGAACCTTAATATCCAAACTCCTCAAAAACTATCCAAGAAAGCTAAAAAAATTATCGAGGACTTAAAAAACGAGGGTATATAGTTATTTATAAAAAGCTCCACTTTTTACATGGAGCTTTTTAATAACTGGGTTATACACTGCACTATGCGGATAAGCAGAGTATAATAAAAACATTGTGGATTTATTAAAAAATTCATCAGATATACTGACCAATAAAGTGGGCGGGGCGGTAAATACTGTTATGGGCCTGTCTTCTGAGTGGCTAGCCATCATCTCACTTATTTTTCTTTTGTTCGCTTTCTTCCTTTATATAGGAAAATCAAAAACCCTCTCTTTTGTCATAGCTTTATATCTGTCATCTTTTACGTTTTCCCTTTTGCCATACAAAGAAAATATTTCAGAGTTCGGTAGTACTCCAGACCAAAGCTTTTGGCTTCTATTTGGAACATTTATCATTTTCTTTTTACTGGCAAACTGGATTATGCGAAGTATTATTTGGGAAGATTATCCGAGCAACACCGTCAGAAAATGGGTCGAAGCCGGAACACTAAGTGTAGTCACAGCGGGCTCCATCATAACCTTACTGACAATAATTCTAAATTTAGAGACTATATATCCTTTATCTCAAGCTACTAGTCAAATATTTTCAGGCGAAACATCTCTTTTTTGGTCAAACATCGCCTCTCTTGCTGTTTTATTTTTTGTAGCTAGAGACTAGAATAAAAATTATGGAGACTAAAAAAGCACATTACTTAATAGGCTTAGCAAGAATAGTTTTGGGTTGGATTTTTCTCTGGGCTTTCCTAGATAAAATGTTTGGCTTGGGTTTTGCCACAACAAGCGATAAATCTTGGCTTGCCGGAGAATCACCGACTTATGGATTCTTAAAGTTTGCCACCCACGGACCTTTTGCCGACATATACCAAGCTATTGCCGGGCATATAGTGGTGGACACTTTGTACATGGCAGGACTTTTAGCAGTAGGTACCGCTCTTATACTCGGCATAGGAGTGCGTATAGCAAGCTGGAGCGGGGCACTTATGATGGCATTGTTTTATCTGGCCGCCATACCACCGAGTCATAATCCTCTGGTAGACGAACATATCATATACATATTTCTCCTTCTTATATTCTGTGCCACAAGAGCAGGTCAATGGCTCGGGCTAGGGAAGTGGTGGTCAGAAACAGCATTAGTCAAAAGATTTCCATTTTTAGAATAGATTTTTATTTATTACAGCCCCCTGTTTCAAGAGGCTGTTTTTATTTGACAAATCTGATATTTTATTATATAAATGACAACATTATTATAAACAGATGTAAATGCAGACAGATAACAATATGATAAGACACCGCTTAATTCAATCCATAATATGGCTCACAACTTACTTAGTACTGTACCCAATACTTCACATTGCCTTTTCTGTCAAAATCAAAAGTGTTAATAACTTCAAAAACGTTAACACCCCTCTCCTAATCATTGCAAATCACAAATCAATGATAGACCCATGGATCATACCCATAATGATGCCAATGAAAGTTTTTACAAAAGTCTCTCCAATACGATTTACCGGCGCCACTTATTTTAACTCACCAGCAAGACAACTTTTATATACATTAGGGATTATTAAGTTTATATATTTCTTATATGACGTAATACCCCTAAAGAAAGAAGGAACTCTATATGAAAAACTCCAACCATTCAAGGAGGCCATTGGGGAGGGTTCTGCTGTTATGTTTTTTCCAGAAGGAACCATGGTTAAGGAAGACAAAGTAAAAAAATTCAAAAGGGGCAGTGCTGTTTTGGCAAAAATGACAAACGCAAATATATGGCCAATATCTATAAAATACAGTGGCAATGGGTGGAGAAAGAAGTGTGATATAAGTTATGGAAAAACTTTTAAAATTCCCAAAAATCTATTTCAAAAAAATGACAACCCTCATTTCACTCGTGCCACAGCATATCTGGAACAAAAGATTCAAGATCTATATAAAGCTCAGTAAAATATCTTAACCAAAAATCCAAAAGTTCTACATTTAAACACAAATATATTATAATGATGATATGTTAAGCCAAGAAACCATACAGGCTATTTTAGGTATAAAAGAAAAAATCTATGTTACACCAGGAGAGATGGCGGACCAGTTAAACATAGTATTTTTCCCGTACGATAAAGATAGCGTAAGCCAAGAAATTTTATATTTTCAAGACAAACTTTATACCACACTAGAAAAACTAAAAGTTAATATAGTGCCCTACGAAGAAGCTTTTGAATATGTCTTATTGAGAAAAAGGTTTAGACTTCTTTTTCTTCTTATAACTAACCACATACTAACGTCATTAAAAAAAATGTTTGGACTTAGTCCAGACCCAAGTTATGTAAATTTAGATGTTATATCTAATATATTAAAGGAAAAAAAGATTAAAAAAGGAATATCTATTGTTGCGCTAGGAGAAAGCAATACTAGTAATCTGCCGATGGACAACATAGCCGGTTTTAGAAACAATAGTGTTATAACAATACTAGACAGGCCAGTAGATATAAAAGACGACAGCGAATTTCATAAACATTTTGATACAGCCATGAACTTATTTGCCCACCACATGACAAACATTGTTATTTTAGTAGACAAAGGTAGTTGGATTGTTTATAACTTCAACGCCTCACATCCCATATATCCCCTAGACAGTAACTTTGAAAAACACGTACTAGACGCGCTCATACCTAAAATCGTAGCACCCATAAAGCCAAATAGATTTTCTGAGTTTGAAATTAGTCCCACCAAATTTGATCCTGATAAAAAGCCCATAAATGACATTGTTGAAGATCTTATAAAAAGCGGGGAATTACTTGAAAAAACAAACTTATACCCACCAGGAAAATCAATAGACAGCCTACCTTTTAGAAATAAATTTTATAGATGGGTCGGAGCAGTCCTATTAGACCACCGCAACGGAATGAGTTACGGCTTTTTGGCGTGGCAACTACCAACAAAACTATCTAAGCTAATTCAATTAGAAGATGCCCTAAAAATATTTGGTAAAAATATATCCGACGAAAAAGATTATTTTACTCACAATAATGATATTTATATAATTGTTCACCTGCCACAAGGAAAATTTTGTCTCAAGGTTCCCGAGGTATGGGTTTTAAGTCAACGATCTGGATCAAATAAAACGAAACTTAACCCCCAAGAAGACCTCGTTAAGCTAGGGTTAAAAAACGGACAAATGATTATAGAAACACCTAAAAATCTTAAACTTACCAGTAGCTACAAACCGTCTTTTGATACCAAGGTTATGCTAGCTCACGCAGTAGGAAATGCGATTGTAGGTTCTATTTTAGAATACATAAAACCAGACGCCATATTCCCACAACGTTTAAAGAAAAAGGGACTTGCGATGAGTCACTGGCATGGTTACATAAACCCCAAACTTGTACCACAAGGTTGGTATGTCTACGGACAACACAATCCGCACGTATCATGCTCAACACCCCAATCTGCAATTTACGCTCTAGAAGGCAAGCTGTCTGTATTCAATAAGAGCTTAGGTGAACCTATTGATTATCTGGGAGACATACACATAGAACCCCACCATGGCACAAACATATCATTTGCCTCACTCGAAGAATTTGGTCTTTTGTTAAATTACAAAAAAGATATTGCAACACTTGGTAATAAATATCTTTATTTATACGAATAATAAAAATGCCCTTACTAAGCCTCTCATTGGAGTACTACACCATATCCCTTCTTATTGGAGGATTCACAGCGATTATTTCAGGAGTCATTGTTTTTTTGAATAACAGAAAAGAGCTAGAGAATCAGTCTTGGTTAGCCCTAAATGTAAGCTCTGCTGTATGGAGCTTTGGATATTTTGCTATGATATCGAGCCACGACCATGGTACTGCACTTATTTACAACTGGGTACTACACGCCGCGGCTATCATGATACCTCTATTTTATTTTTTGCTAGCCATAAGTCTAACCAAAACAGTCCACAAATTTAAAAAGCATCTAACAATTGCATCTTTCGCAGGAATTTTATTTCTCATACTAAATCAAACAAAATTTTTTATTGCTGATGTAAAGCCAAAATATATTTTTAATTATGCCCCTGACGCTGGGGAAATATATTTTTATTTTATGCTGTATTTTTTTGTATTAGTAATTTATTCTCTTTTTATAGAATTTCAAACATGGATGAAGGCAACTAGCCCCATTGAAAGAACTCGACTAAAATACGTTATTTTATTTACCATAGCCGGATTTGGAGGGGGAGGAAGTGTTTTTTTTCTAACATTCAACATAAATATAGCCCCCTATCCAGTCATTTTATTTTCCATATATCCAGCAATTAGTGCTTATGCAGTTTTTAGACACCAATTGTTTGACGCCAGAATTGTTGTTACAGAACTCTTAACATTTGCTTTATGGATATTTATTCTAATAAGAACTCTTTTATCTGAAACACTTAGAGAACAGATAGTAAATGGCGGGCTGTTATTTATAAGTATTATATTAGGTACTCTTCTCATCAAAAGCGTCCTTAGGGAGGTGCAACTAAGAGAGAGGATGGAAAATTTGGCATCCGAACTAGCTAGTACTAACTCCAGACTTAGAGAACTAGACAAACAAAAGACAGAGTTTGTTTCTATTGCATCACATCAATTAAGAAGCCCTCTTACTGCCATCAAAGGATACTCGTCTATGCTTCTGGAAGGGTCTTTTGGAGAAGTGCCACCAAAACTAAAAGAGGCCTTGGACAGGATATTTCAATCAAGCCAAAGGCTTGTTTTGGTTGTAGAAGATTTTTTGAATGTTTCCAGAATAGAGCAGGGAAGAATGAAGTACGATTTCTCTACTTTCAAACTTGACGATGTCGCAGAAAAAATCATAGAAGAGCTAAAGCCTACAATCGTTAAAAAGGGACTCATTATCACCACCGACGTAGCGCAAGGAATAAACTATGAGGTGATGGCTGATAGTGGAAAAATAAGCCAAGTGATATCAAATCTTATAGATAATTCAATAAAATATACCCCAAAGGGATCTATAAGAGTTAGACTTTATAAAGAAAACAATAATTTAATTCTAGCTGTCTCTGACACTGGTATAGGCATGCCGAAGGAAACCCTCGGAAGTATTTTTGAAAAGTTTAGCAGAGGCAAGGAAGCTGGCCAAACAAATGTTATGGGTACTGGTTTAGGTCTTTATGTTGCCAAAGAAATAGTAAAAGCTCACAAAGGAAAAATCTGGGCGGAGTCAAAAGGCAAAGGCCACGGTTCTACCTTCTTCGTAGAATTGCCGATTAAGTAAGTGGGTTAGGGAAATTAAAAGTAAAATTCTTAATTAGACAATCTATTATTGTACAAATTATAAAAGTATAGTAAGGTCTAAATTAGAGGGAAATTCATAGTGAATTTCCCAAAATAAGAGAAATATTAAATCTTGGAAGGGGGGTGAAAATTATGAAGCCTTCTTGCAGAGAAGAACACCCTAGGATTGTGGATTTATCAATATCAGATAATAATGATATTGAGGCAGGAAGACCATTCAGTCTATTTTTCCTAGAAAAACCTGCGGCACAGAATAGTTCAGGTGGAGGACATCAAACTTATGTAGCCACTGGAACTGTTCAAGATGTACAATGGGATCCAGACTGATTACATTTTTTAGTTAAATAAAACTCCTTAGTTGAGATGTCCAACTAGGGAGTTTTTAAAAATTTATTTTACCCGTAAAAATTCAGCAATAGACTCTGATATAGGCATGTTTGTTAATTCCTCTATCCAAACCCATTCTCCGTTTGGATTAACTTCAAGAAATACATACTCATCATTGGGCGTAACTATCATATCTATTGCTCCATAGTAAATATTAAGTACCTCCATTAATTTTAATAATTTTAATTCAATATCTTCTGGTAGCTTGCATATTTCATGTTTTACATTTGCAAAATCATACCTTCTCCAATCACACATTGTCAATTTATTATCCTGAGAATGTATAGCACATGTGTAAATTTTTTTACCAATTATTGTTATTCTTAGCTCAATTTTTTTATGTACATACTCTTGTAGCATAATGGGACACAACTTAATATCTTTCCTTCTGAACAATATGTCCTTTACGTTAATTTTATTAGTGTAAACAAACATTAGCTCACCATTATTTTTTCTAAAAACTGATGCGTATATTAATTTAATAGCAACATAATTATACTTAGAAGCAAAAGATACTATGTCGTCTTGGTTATTAGATATTATAGTGTCTGGAGTGGTCAAACCCACAAAACGGGCTTTTTTTAATTGAAATAATTTATTATCTTCAATTAGCTTAGAAGAAAATATTGGTGAGTTAACCCACCGCGCATCTAAGGTATTATAAAGTGTCCATAAAGTTGCACGAGATTCATTTTCTATGAATTTTCCATAACCTCCCTTAAGATTATTTGGCGCTCTCGGTAACGCAGGTTTTCTGTGCCACACACTTTTAACATTTTCCCAATCAACTAACTTAGTATTTTCTATAAAATTAGTAGAGTAGTCCTTTATATGCCCAGTCATCCTGCCACTGTTTAGTGATAATGTAATACTTTTATTCTCTAAAAAGGTACTTGTATCAAACACAAAAAAATTTTCGCTCATATTTTTTAGATGTTTAATAACAAGTTTTACGGAGGCTCCTGCTTTATTGGTTAAAATAAGTATAGTCTTCTTCATACCACAACTCCTTTCAAAGATCCGTTTAATTAGTACCTGTAAAATATATAACATCTTATACATAATCTGTCAATGATTCTTTATTTATTTTTTATATTCCTGAATGATTACTCTACATATAAAAATATAGTATAATTTTGTTAATGAAAAATTATACTGCTATTGCTAAAAAAATAATCTCATTGACCGAAAAGGATCAAAAGATGCGTAAAAAATGGGCAGAAAGTGGGTTTAACCATAGCAAATACGATTCTACGGTAGATATTGAAAATAAAGAGAAAATAGAAGCCTTAATAAATGAAGTGGGTTGGCCAACGGCATCAATGATAGGAGGGAAAGCTAGTGATTGCTTGTGGGTACTAATTCAACATGCTGGTTTTGATATTTTGTTTCAAAAAAAAATGTTGGCGTTAATGAAAAATGTTCCTAGAGGAGAAATTGACCAAAAACACATCGCGAAACTAGAAGATAGAATTCTGATAGCAGAAGGAAAGCCCCAGATTTATGGCACATCTTTTAAAATTGATTTAAAAACTAAAAAACTTTCTGTTGATCCTATTGAAGATATAGAAAATATAGATAAAAGGCGGTTGAAAATGGGAATGGATTCTTTTGAGGCTCAGAAAAAGAGAGCTTTTGATGGGTACAAGAAATTTAAGATGGGAGATGGAAAATAATATGAATGATAATAAAAAGCAGGTATAGGTATACGGAACACAATATAAAGTTAATAAAAACAAAGTTATTGAAATGTTACCAACGGCATGGGCAATGTTAACCAAAGAAGAAAAGACCTAGGAATGAAGCGAGCACGTAGATATAAATACAGTCTTTATTGGGACATAATCTGGTATTTGCGTAATAAAAAAAATATGTCTTTTTTGCTTGAAAAAAATATAAAATATATAAATTTTTCATTAAAACAACTTTTTAAAAATATTTTTTTGCTCCAAAATTAAACATAAAATTAGAGAACGAAAGTATTAACATACAATGTTACTGGCTTTCTTCTGGAACATGGGGAGCCTATACGGCACCAAACAAAATATCCATATGCCCTAAAAATATAGAAAAGGCTGGAGGGCTAGAAAGAGTTATTAAACACGAAATAACCCATCTTTTAAATTTTGAGAGTACTGATACAATGACCCACAATAAAAAAGAAGAGTACATAAAAGAAAGAGAAAATAATTTATAATAATGTTTTTTATATTCCTGAATAATTACTCTACATATAAAAATATAGTATAATTTTGTTAATGAAAAATTATACTGCTATTGCTAAAAAAATAATCTCATTGACCGAAAAGGATCAAAAGATGCGTAAAAAATGGGCAGAAAGTGGATTTGATCCTAGTAATTATGGTTCTAGATTAGATATAAAAAATATAGACAAGAGAAGGTCAGAAATGGATACAAAAAAATTTCAGAGAAATAAGGAAAATTTTACCTGCGAAAATTGCGGGTTTTTTGTGGTGGGTGATGGCTATACAAACCACTGCTCAAAATGCTTATGGAGTAAACACGTAGATATAAACCCAGGCGACAGAGCAGAGTCATGTCTTGGAATAATGAAACCTGTAAGGATATCAACAAAAGAGAGTGAGTATGTTATAACCCACAAATGCACCAAATGTGAATTTGAAAAAAACAACAAAGTAAGCAGGAACGACGATTTTGATAAAGTTCTAAAAATAGCCAAAGACAAAGCCTCGGAGTAGGCAAATACTTATTTTTTGCTATCATAAGAGCATAATGAGTAAATCAGATAAAATCTTAATAACAGGAGTAAAGCCCACAGGAAGACCCCATATAGGTAACTATTTTGGCTCCATGAAGCAAGTAGTAGATACGCAAGATAAATATCAATCTATGATATTTATAGCCGACTATCACGCCCTTACTACAGAGCAAGATGCCGATGAGATGAGAAAAAATATTTTAGATATAGCTATAGACTATTTGACTATTGGCATTAATCCTGAAAAAACTTTGATATTTAAACAGTCTGATATACCTGAAATCACAGAACTAGGGTGGATATTTAACTGCATTACAACAATGCCTTATCTTATGAGAGCCCATGCCTTTAAAGACGCGGAAGCAAAGAATAAAGAAATAAATGTAGGGGTATTTGATTATCCATTACTTATGGCGGCAGACATTCTGATACAAGGTGCAGACATAGTGCCAGTGGGACAAGATCAAAAACAGCATATTGAAATAGCGCGTGACACGGCAGAAAAATTTAACAGAACTTTCGGAGAAACATTTAAACCACCAGAGCCACTAATAATAAAAGAAATAGAGACTATACCAGGGACAGACGGACAAAAAATGAGCAAAAGCTATAAAAATACTATAGGTCTATTTGCCGAGGACGAAGAGATCAAAAAAGGGGTAATGTCCATTCCCACAGACTCTAAAGGAGTAGGCGAATCAAAAGATCCAGAAAATTGCAACGTCTTTGCATTACATAAAATATTTAGCCAAGACAATCTATCCGAACTCGAAAGAAGATACAGAGAAGGAGGAATAGGATACAAAGAATCAAAAGAAATTTTAATTGCAAATATATCTGCTTTTATTACCCCACTTCGTGAAAAAAGAAAAGAAATATCAAAAGACAAAGACGCCATAATTAAAATAATAAAGAATGCGGGAGAAATAGCCAGAGAAAAAGCTATGTTAAAAATGAGAGAGGTTAAAGATAAAATAGGAGTAAATAATCTTTAAAAAAACGGCTCAATTGGTAGAATCGAACCGTTTTTGACAAAATATAATAAAATGGTACTCTATAAATAGATACAAATTTACCGTGAGGCCGATATGTACTGCAAAAATTGTACCTCCAACATAGCTCTTATGAAAAAGTCGCCCTTGCCTATTATGCCAGCAAGTAAACCTCAAACAACACAGGGGGAAACCCACGAACACAAACCCAAAATTATAAAAAAGGTAGAGGGAAGCAAAAAGGGAATTATAGTAAACATACTAGTGTAGTAAGCCGACTGTTTAACATAGTCGGCTTTTTTCCTACCGGCTTTTCTGATATTATGGCTCTATATGGAAAGAACACATATTGATGACACTAGAAACAAAGCCGGTCAAGATGTTAAGATTGCCGGCTGGGTTGATGTACGCCGAGACCATGGCAAACTGATATTTCTAGATATCCGTGATAGCTCCGGGCTAATACAAGCCGTGGCTCTACCAAACCATAAAGAAGCACATGAAACTGCTCAAAAACTGAGACCTGAATGGGTGATAGAGGCGACTGGAACAATAAACAAAAGACCAGAAAAAATGGTAAATAAAGACTTAGAAACAGGAGAGATAGAGCTTGAAATAAAAGAGATAAAAATCCTAAGTGAGGCGGAGGAACTTCCTTTTGATAAAAACGGGGAATTAAATATAGATACTGAATTAGATTATCTACCTCTTACACTCAGAACTAAAAAAAATAAGGCCATCTTTAAAGTACAGGCTCATATAATAAACGCATTCAGACAATTCCTAATAAACGAAAAATTTACAGAAATACAAATACCTAAAATCATAGGGGAGGATGCAGAGGGGGGGGCTAACTCATTTCAATTCGACTATTTTGGCCACACTGCCCACCTCGCCCAAAGCCCACAATTTTACAAGCAAATAATGGTTGGTGTATTTGAAAAAGTTTTTGTAACCACAAGTGTATATAGAGCAGAAAAACATAGCACCACCAGACACCTAAACGAGTACACCAGCTTGGATATCGAGCTTGGCTTTATAAAAGACCATACCGATGTTATGAAGCTTGAAAATAGGTTACTCTCACACATAGCAGGCGAACTTGAAAAAAAATGCTCTAAAGAATTTGATCTTCTAAAAGCAGAGATTCCTAAAGTGCCGGAGGAAATACCATCACTCAAGCTCCGTGAAGCCCAAGAGTTGATCAAAAAAGAAACGGGGGAGGACTGTACAAATGAACCCGATCTAGAGCCACAGCATGAAAGGTGGCTTTGCGATTATGCTTCCAAAAAATATGGTTCTGATTTTATATTTATCACTCATTTTCCTTTATCAAAAAGACCTATGTACACACATGGGGATCCTAATGACCAAGGTTACGCTCTAGGTTTTGATCTTTTATTTAGAGGAATAGAGATAACCACAGGAGGTCAGCGCATACACAAATATGGCGATTTAGTAGAAAACATAAAGAAAAAAGGTCTCAATCCTGAAAAATTCTCATACTACCTGCAGGCATTTAAGTACGGTATGCCCCCACATGGAGGGCTTGGAATGGGTCTCGAAAGACTAACAATGAAACTTTTGAACTTAAGCAACGTAAAAGAGGCGACTCTTTTTCCTAGAGATATTAATAGGATAGACAAATTATTGTCACAATAAATAACATCTTTCTTGATGGCAACATCCTATAAAGTTAAAACGGAACATTTTGAAGGGCCACTAGATCTTCTCTTGACTCTAATAGAAAAAAGAAAACTTCATATAAATGATGTTTCTTTGGGACAAGTTGCCGATGATTATGTGGAATACACTAAGAAACTAGACCAATTTCCAATAAGTGAAACTGCTAATTTTATTTACATAGCCTCAACTTTGGTACTTATAAAATCACGATCCCTTCTGCCAAATCTTTCACTAACAACAGAAGAAAAAGAAAGCATAGAAGACTTAGAGGAGAGACTTCGCCTATATAAACAAGCCAGAGATTTAAGTGAACATTTAAAGAAGAACTTTGGTAAAAACATAATTTTTACCAGGACCCCTAGTCAAAAGACAATTAAACCTGTTTTTTCCCCGGACAAAAGTATGACTATTCAAAACCTTTTTGAATCCATCAAGGGTATATTAAAAAACTTACCTACAAAAGATTTTATTCCTCAAATCATAGTAGAAAAAGTTATCAGTCTGGAAGAAGCGATGAACAATCTCACAGAAAGGATAACAGCTAGCCTTAATATCGGCTTCAGAGAATTCTCAAACACGAGCAAAGAGGATAAAATTAATATGATTGTGCATTTTTTAGCTATGCTCGAACTAGTAAAGCAGGGTATAATATCAGTTACCCAAGACAAACATTTTGAGGAAATCAGAATGGAAACAGAAAAAGTCACAACTCCAAACTATAATTAATATGTCATTAGATGCAAAAATAGAAGCTATATTGTTTTTTAAGGCTGAACCAGTTTCGTTTAAAAAACTTGCCTCAATGCTTGATACAAGCATTGAGGCAATAGAGACGGGACTATCTGATCTTGAAACCAAGCTGGAAGGCAGGGGACTGAACCTAGTCTTCAAAGATGACGATGTAATGATGGGTACAAGTCCCGAAGCTTCAAATATTATAGAAAAAATCACAGGAGAGGAGCTTATTAAGGATTTAGGGAAAGCCGGTCTCGAAACTCTCACCATAGTGCTATACAGAGGCCCCATAACCAGAGCAGAAATAGACTACATAAGAGGAGTGAACTCCACTTTTGTCCTTAGAAACCTACTCATACGAGGCTTAGTGAATAAGAAAACAGATCCCAAAAACGGCAGGAGTTTCTTATATTCTCCAACCATAGATCTTTTGTCTTATCTCGGGCTATCTAAGATTGAGGAAATGCCTGAATATGTTAAAGTGAAAAGTGAAATAGAAAACTTCAACAAAAATAAAGAAGCAGAAGAAGCTAACCAAAATAAACCAAATGAATGAAATGGATCACATAGACAGGAAGCAACTTATAGTAGCTTTTATAGCCGTAATATTACTTACTGGCTTGTTTTCGTACAGCTATCATAATAAAAATCTCACCCCAAAAACTGAGCCTGTAGCTGTTATAGAAGAGTTGAAGCCAAATCCTTTTGAAAATTTAGAAATCCAAGCAGGGGCTGTATACATATTTGATATCAACAACAAAAAACCGCTATATGCTGTAAACGCAGAGACGCAATTACCTCTCGCGTCCCTCACTAAAGTAATGACTGCCGTTATAGCCAGGGAAATAGCGCCTAAAAATACCATAGTAACAATACAACCTGAAGCAATACGGGAAGAAGGAGATAGTGGACTTTTGGCTGGAGAGAGATGGAATCTATCTGATATCCTAGATCTTACTTTAGTAGCCTCATCAAACGATGGCGCCAAAGCGGTAGCGTCAGCCATTAGCGCTTTTGGGTTCATAGAACTTGCCAAGAGTACCACAACAAATACGGTAATTTCTCAAGAAGATTTTTTTATCTCAAAAATGAATCAAAAAGCGAAGGAGATAGGGATGGTCCAAACTTTCTTTCTAAATGAATCCGGCCTAGACAACAGTGATTACTTGAGTGGGTCATACGGGTCAGCAAAAGATATGGCTGTCCTTTTTGCTTATGTGCTAAAAAATTATCCTGATGTATTTCCAGCAACAAGTCAGGCAAAAATTAAAGTTAATTCATTAGACAATATTGTACATACCGCAAAAAATACAAACGAGGCCGTGGGTAGAATTCCAAGTCTTGTAGCATCTAAAACAGGTTTTACAGATCTAGCTAACGGCAATTTGGTAGTAGCCTTTGAAGCAGGACCAATGAGGCCTATCATAGTTGCGGTATTGGGGTCTGGAATAGATACAAGATTTGAAGATGTAGAAAAATTAGTTTGGGCAAGCATCAAATCTCTACAATAATAAAAAGCCCACATTACTGTGAGCTTTTTTTGAGAAAGAGATCTAAATTAGATATTTTTGAGTTTTTATTTAAATACTCAGCAACTTCTGATAATTCTTTGAATTGTTCACAACATTGCTCCCAATGAGGCAATCCGATAATCTCCTCGGCTTCTTTATTGCCATATTCCTGATGTACATAATGGCCAGGACCATATGTGCTATTGGGACTAAAAAGATAGTAGGAGTTGGAACTTTTAATAAACGCCAAAGTAAATCGTTTTGTACGAGCTATCATTGTTAACATCTGAGTTCTCCTTCATTAGGGTTCATAATCTAGTGTAATTTATATATCTAAAATCGCGTTTTGTCAATCCAGTCATAATCTTGTATAATAAATACGATTTCATAATCCCCAATATTACATTTTTTATGTTTATAGATGCAGTTAAAATTTTTGCTCCTGCCACAATTGCCTTTTTTGCTGGCTTAGCTATTACTCCAATCCTGACTCATTACCTGTACAAACACCAGATGTGGAAGAAAAAAGCAGGCAAAGAAGCTGGCTTGGGAGACGACAGAGGCACACCTATTTTCAACGAACTTCATAAACACAAAGAAGTTGGAACTCCAAGAATGGGCGGTATCATAATCTGGGCAAGTGTTCTTTTAACCATCATAGCTGTCTGGCTCTTATCAAAAATATTCCCTGGAGAAATAACATCTAAGATGGATTTCTTGAGTAGAAATCAGACTTGGCTACCTTTATTTACTTTAATAGCGGCATCTTTAGTGGGATTAATTGATGATATTTTACAAATCAGAGGAAACGGGGGATACATAGCAGGAGGATTATCTCTTAATAAAAGAATAGTCATGGTTCTCTCAATAGGCTTTATAGGCGGATGGTGGTTCTTCTTCAAACTTGGTATGTCTGGAGTCGGAGTGCCATTCTTAGGAAACTTTGATATAGGGTGGTTATTTATACCGTTTTTTATGCTTGTTATGCTAGCTCTATTTTCTGGCGGGGTAATCGATGGGATAGATGGCCTTTCAGGGGGGGTAATGGCCTCGATTTTTGCAGCCTATGCAGGTATAGCTTTTTTTAATAACCAAATAGACTTAGCAGCTTTCTGCGCGGTGATAGTAGGAGGCATATTAGCATTTCTATGGTTCAATGTTCCCCCTGCCAGGTTTTATATGTCAGAAACCGGCATGCTCGGTCTAACCACGACACTAACAGTCGTTGCTTTTATGACCAATGAAGTACTTCTTCTGCCCATCATAGCTTTTCCTCTTTTTGCCACCACTCTCACCAACATAATACAAGTTTCTTCAAAGAAATTCAGGAACGGCAAAAAAGTTTTTCTAGTGGCTCCGATACACCACCACTTTGAAGCAAAAGGCTGGCCAGCATACAAAGTAACAATGAGATTTTGGATTATTAGTATTATTTTTGCCGTAATAGGAATGATTACAGCCTTAATAAGCTAATAGGTATGGGAAAAAGCATAGATAAAACATTCTTGTGGATAGTAGTGTTTCTACTAATGATGGGAATTTTTATATTCTCATCTGCGTCCCTTGGACTTATAGCAAGGGATGGCATAAAATTTTCAGGAATAGCTACCAACCAAATACTGTTTGGCATACTGTTTGGTGTAATAGCTATGGCTATTACTTCCAAGATTAACTATAAATTCTGGAAGAGGTATTCTTTTTATATTTTTTTTGCTTCTATAATAATCACCCTACTTGTCTTTGTCCCAGGTATCGGATACGAACACGGAGGAGCCATAAGATGGATAAAATTGGGACCGCTATCCTTCCAACCGGCAGAACTTTTGAAACTTGGATTCGTAATATATTTATCTGCATGGCTCTCGGCGGCCAAGGACAAAGTATCGCAATTCAGGTACGGACCTTTGCCGTTTCTCATAATGCTCGGGTTAGCTGGTCTCATATTGATCAACCAACCAGATACAGGCACCTTTGCAGTAATAATGGCAAGTGGCTTAGCAATACTAATAGCTAGCGGGGCTAAATGGAAACATATTTTTGGGATTATAGGTATAGCAATAGTGGGATTAATTTTACTTGCTATTTTTAAACCCTATGTCAAAGATAGACTAATGACCTTTTTAGATCCCACAAACGACCCACAGGGATCTTCTTATCAGATAAGGCAATCTTTAATAGCTATAGGCTCAGGTGAAACATTTGGTAGGGGATTCGGGCAAAGTATACAAAAATTTAAATATTTACCGGAACCTGTAGGGGACTCTATTTTCGCTGTTGCCGCTGAAGAGTTTGGCTTTGCTGGGAGTATGGTTATCATAGCCGCTTTCTTGGCCTTTGCCATAAGGGGCCTAAAAATATCGGCCAATGCGCCGGATGGCTTTGGTGGACTTATCACCGTTGGAATTGTTATACTGGTAGTATCCCAGTCTTTTACAAATATAGCCTCAATGCTTGGGGTATTCCCATTAACGGGCCTACCTCTTTTGTTTATAAGCCAAGGGGGCACAGCAATGCTCGTAACACTCGCGGAAATAGGAATAATATTAAATATTTCCCGATACACCAGATAATATGAAAATAGTTTTTACCGGTGGCGGAAGTGGGGGGCACTTTTATCCCATTATCGCTATAGCTGATCAAATAATAGATCTGACAGAGAAAAATAAGCTTGTAGGGGCTGAGCTTTATTATATGGCACCTAATCCATACGATGAACAAGCGCTATCTAAAGACGAGATAATATATAAACGCATTCCTGCTGGCAAAATGAGAAGATATTTTTCAATAGGAAACTTTTTTGATTTGTTTGTAACTGCTACCGGCATACTTAAAGCCATGTGGAGTATATATTCTATTTTTCCTGATGTTGTAGTAGGAAAAGGGGGTTATGGAAGTTTCCCGGTACTCTTTGCCGCTAAATTTTTTGGCATACCAGTAATTATTCATGAATCAGATTCAAAACCTGGAAAAGTAAATCAGTGGGCAGGGAAATTTGCTAAAAAAATTGCTATTTCATACCCTGAAGCCGCTCAATATTTTCCGAAAGAAAAAGTAGCCCTGACAGGAAACCCCCTCAGAAAAGAAATTACAAAATCCATAGAGCATGGGGCTAGGCAATTTTTAGAAATGGAGCTTGATACCCCTGTCATTTTGATCCTTGGAGGATCCCAAGGTGCCAAAAGAATAAATGAAACAATAGTTGATGCATTACCAAAACTTTTAGAAAAGTACCAAATAATACACCAGGTTGGCTCTAAAAATATTGATGATATAAAAAATATGATTTCTGTGGTTCTAGAAAATCATCCTAACAAATCTAGATACAGGCCGTTTGGATATTTAAACGAAGAAGCTTTGCGAATGTCCGCTGGAGCGGCCGATCTGGTTATCTCCAGAGCCGGATCGACTATATTTGAGATAGCAGCATGGGGCAAACCTTCCATAGTTATCCCTATACCGGAAGAGATATCTCATGATCAGCACAAAAATGCTTTTACTTACGCTCGTTCTGGAGCCGCAGAAGTACTGGAAGAAATAAACCTGAGTCCAAACTTACTGCTAGCGGAAATAGACAAAATATTAAATAATCCAGAAAAAAAAGAGCATATGCAAAAAGCGGCAAAAGGTTTTGCCAGGCTCGATGCTGCGGAAAAAATTGCTCTAGAGATTGTGAATATTGCTCTACAGCATGAAGGATAAACATAATGAAAAAAGATCCAAACAAAGTAAAGACTCGTTTTGCGCCATCTCCAACTGGTGCTCTTCATATAGGGTCAGCCAGAACCGCCTTATTTAACTTTTTGTTTGCCAAACAAAAAGGCGGTGAGATGCTATTACGTATAGAAGACACAGATAAAGAGCGTTCAAAAAAAGAATATGAGGACGACATATTAAATGGCCTAACGTGGCTTGGTATGGATTGGGGTGAGACATACAGGCAATCAGAAAGAGGGGATATATACAAAAAATATCTGGAAAAAATGATCGAAAATGGCAGTGCTTATATTTCAAAAGAAGAGCCAAAAGAAGAGGGTCAAAGAAGTGAGGTTATAAGGTTTAGAAATCCAAATGTGATTATAAAATTTGATGACCTTATACGTGGAGATATAGAATTCAACACTTCTGATCTTGGAGACTTTGTTATAGCAAAAGACAAAGAAACCCCCCTTTATCATTTAGCTGTGGTGGTGGACGACTTTGAAATGAACATTACTCATGTCATACGCGGAGAAGACGGGATATCAAATACACCAAGACAAATTCTTATACAAGAAGCTATAGGAGCTCCCAGGCCCATCTACGCGCACATACCTTTGATATTAGCGCCTGATAAATCTAAGCTTTCAAAAAGACACGGGGCTGTACCCGTTTTAGAATACAAAAAAGAAGGATATCTTCCCGAGGCTATGATAAATTTCCTAGCTCTAATGGGATGGTCTCCACAAAGTGCGGGCATAGATAAAGACATAATTTCATTCGAAGATCTTGTAAAAATTTTTGATATAGAAAAAGTCCAAAAAGGCGGGGCCGTATTTGACGCAAACAAGCTTAACTGGATCAACAAAGAGTATATAAAATTACTGCCAAAAGAAAAGATAAAAGAAGAACTAGAAAAAATCTTGCAAGACAAAGATTCTCAAATGATAGATAGAATAATTCCTATTATAATTGATCGCATAAGTAAATGGGGCGATGTACAAGAACTTATTGAGACAGGGGAGTTGACTTACTTTTTTGAAGAACCATCATACGAGGCTAGTGCCATAAACTGGAAAGAAGAATCTTCTGATAAGACCGCGGAATATTTAGAGAAACTATTATCAATACTTTCAGACATTGCGGAAAAAGATTTTATGTCGGAAAATATTAAAGCAAAGATATGGGATTATGCAGGAGAAAAGGGAAGAGGTAATGTCCTATGGCCAATGAGATTTGCCTTATCGGGAAAACAAAAGTCCCCAGACCCATTTACCTTAGCGGAAATACTAGGAAAAGAAACGTCAATCAAACGCTTAGAGAATGCCCTTAAGAAATTAGAATAAAATGATAGGCAAACAATCCATATTTTCAAAACTTAAAATCCTTTTAAGCTGCTTGACGGTCTTAATGCTGATGAGCAATATGACTTTTGCTCAAACATCAAAAGTAGATGAGCTAAAGTCGAAGATAGACGAGAGAAGCTCCAGTATATCTGAACTAGAAAAAGAAATAGAGCAGTATAAAAAAGACCTCGATGTCATAGGCGACACAAAACAGACTCTGGAAAAAGAGGTTAAGATTTTAGACACCTCAAGAAAAAAACTTGGGGCAGACATAAATGTCACTGAAAATAAAATAGATGCTACAGAATACACAATAGAAAAACTTGAGCTTGAGATAGGTAAACAAATTGACTTTATAGGTCAAAACAAGCTGGTACTGGCCCAAGCTATTAGAAATGTAGACGAAATAGAATCACTCTCCCTTATAGAGGTCATGCTGGCGAAAGAAAGTCTATCTGATATATGGGATGCTGTAGAAAATATTCAACAATTTCAAGGCAAAATAGACGAACACCTAGAGGATCTGAGAGCACTTAAGACAGAACTTGAAGACTCTAAAGCCACACGCGAAGCTGAGAAAAATAAGCTGATAGTATACAGAGGCAGATTATCAGACCAAAAAGTTATAGTAGACAAAAATAAAAAAGATAAGGATAGCCTTTTGTCAGACACAAAAAATAAAGAATCAAATTATAAAAACCTACTTGCTGATAGACTAGCTAAAAAAGAAGCCCTAGAGAGGGAACTGGAGGAATTTGAAGCACAGCTTAAAATTGAGATAGATCCAAACAGCTTGCCTTCATCTGGCTCAGGAGTACTTAAGTGGCCTCTTGATGAAATAACTATTACCCAATATTTTGGTAATACTCAATTTGCCACCAGAAATCCGCAGGTCTACAACGGTAATGGACACAACGGGATAGATTTTAGAGCAAGCGTGGGAACTCCAATAAAGTCTTCTGGTAACGGGGTAGTGGTCGACACTGGAGATACTGACATCGCCTGCAATGGCGTATCATATGGAAAATGGGTACTAGTAGAGCATGGCAACAACCTATCTACCCTATACGCCCATTTATCACTTATAAAAGCGACCCCTGGACAACAAGTATCTACAGGCGACATTTTGGGTTACAGCGGTAATACAGGATACACCACAGGCCCTCACCTACACTTTGCCGTATTTGCAAGTCAGGCAGTTAAGGTTGACCAGTATAGAAGCCGAGTATGTGGCACCCTAATGAAGCTCCCCTTATCACCTAAAAATGGGTACCTTAACCCATTATCCTACCTATAATGACTCCTAAGCAAACTTGGTATACAAAGACGCGCCAAAGAGGCTTTTTAAACCTCCTGTGGCTTTTTATTTTATTTGCCCTGGTAGTCACATACCTAAATATTGATGTTAGAGGCATAGTAGACAGTCCAGAGGTTCAACAAGGTGGATCAGAAGTCAAAAAAATCAGTAAAACCATATGGCAGGCATTAAAGAGCATACTAATGCCAATTTGGGAGAATTATTTATCCAAACCAGTATTATACTTCTGGAACAATATTTTTATAGATTTTATTTGGGAAGGATTTAAAAATATTCAATCAAAGACTCCTTAAAAAATTTTGTTGATAGAGCAGGGGGTTATGAAAGAGATGTATATGTCGCAAAATCTTTATTGTGCGACGTTAATATAACGTCTTAGCCTTAGGTGGCTAAGACGCCAAGCTATTCTCCCCCATTGACTTTTACCCTAAATCTTGTATCATACTACTTAGCCAGAGTACCTTAAAAAAATAAATGTTAAGGAGATATTATAATGGATATCAACGGACTAAATCTTACTGCGACAAAAGAGGAGGTCAGAGTGACGGAAATCCTGCAAAAAAGAAAGCGACTCAAAAACCTTTGTGAGGCTGTTAATGCCCTACCTCGGTGGTCTAAGGGTAAAACAGAAATGGAAATAGAGCTTCAGTTAAAAAATTTGTTGACTGAATCAGAAAATATTTTTAAATCTAAAAATCATAATCAAATATCCAAAGAATGGTGGGCTGAAGTCACGTTACATTACGGTCTAGAAAATGAGATCTTTGCCCCGCGATTTTTGGACGTATTTTATACACTAATCCACAAGAAAGGAGGATTAAAATAAAAATATTTTTTAGAAAAAATATTTCACGAACCTCAAAATCAAATACCGGAGGAATATGAATTACGAAAAAAGCCAAGAAGCATTGTCTGAATCTTGTCAGTTAGTCAAAAAGATTCAGGGTAAATTGAAGGTTATACATAAACAAATCAAGGTTTCTGTCAATCGAGACTTTAGCAATCTTGAACAGCTAGACCATGATGTGCGTGGTATAAAAATAGTTGCCTCTCATATGTTTATGTTTGGATCAATCTATCCACCATTATCAAAAGCTTGGTGGATAGAAGGCATTACCACATTCAAGCTACAAGATGAACTCGAACCATTGCCTGATTTTGACCAAATAATGAGAAAGCCCTATTTCCTTCTTGCTCACAAACTATTTACCAATCTCTCAAAAAAAGAGATCACAAGCATGTTGGCTCTACAGCACGAAATTGGTTGTATCCAGAGAAGAATTGCTCCAAAAGCTCATATCTCTGTCTTAACACCTTTGTCTATAAATTGGTGGATAGAGGGCGCTAAAAGTCTCGGCTTAGAGGGAATATTTATCGATAAACCACCTCTTGATGTCAGCGAACTAACAAAGCAAATCAGAATGAAAATCGACATTCTTAAAAGAGAGACCGAGAAACAAAAGATTGCTAATCAGTATCGCGCCCAAGACACAGGAGCCTTGACCGCTTAGGACCCGAGCATTAACTAACATTTATTAAAAATCTAAAAAGCCGCAAGCGAAATGCTTGCGGCTTTATTTTTTTATTTAGGTTCTCCTCCTTCTTTGTCTTCCCCACTTTCTTTATTACCGTCATCTTTCTTTTCTTCAAAGTCGGCATCGCGAACATTGTCTCCAGAGCCTCCTCGGCCACTACTTCCTTCCTGAGACCCTCCTCCTGACTGATCTCCACTTGGAGCATTTTTGGACATATACTCCCCTATCTTCTGCATTTCTGCAGATAGCTCATCAGAAGCTTTTTTGATTACCTCCACATCGTTACCATCTTTTACTTTTTTTAGGGTGTCTATCTTTGTCTGCACACCATTTTTTATTTCATCTGTTATTTTGGCCTCATGGTCTTTAAGAGCCTTCTCTGCGCTATAAACCAAAGCATCAGACACATTTCTTGTTTCAGCAGCCTCCTTTTTCTTTTTATCCTCTTCCGCGTGAGATTCTGCATCACTCTTCATCCTAGTAATATCTTCATCAGTCAAACCAGAGCTGGCCTCAATCCTAATAGACTGCTCTTTGCCACTGGATTTATCTTTAGCTTTAACGCTCAAAATACCATTTACATCGATATCAAAAGACACTTCAACTTGAGGCACGCCTCTAGGTGCAGGAGGTATACCATCCAAGACAAACCTGCCAAGACTTTTATTATCACCAGCCATAGGTCTCTCGCCCTGCACCACGTGTATCTCCACCGAAGGCTGGTTGTCAGCTGCTGTAGAAAAAATTTGAGACTTAGAGGCAGGTATTGTGGTATTTTTTTCAATAAGCTTTGTAGCTACTCCTCCCATCGTCTCAATACCAAACGAAAGAGGTATAACATCAAGAAGAAGGACGTCCTTAACATCTCCCTGCATTATTCCAGCCTGAACAGCAGCCCCTAGCGCAACCACCTCATCGGGATTTATAGACTTGTTGGGTTCTTTACCAAAAAGTTCTTTAACAGCATTTACGATAGCTGGCATTCTGGTCTGACCTCCCACCAACACAATCTCGTCTATTTCATTTAGAGCAAAAGGAGAATTCTCTACCGCCCTCTTGGTGATAGTTATAGACTTTTCTATATAAGGCCTAGCCAGATTTTCTAAAGTTGCCCTGCTTAGCTTTAGTAGCAAGTGTCTTGGGCCACTAGCGTCAGAAGTAATAAAAGGAATATTTATTTCACTCTCAGAAGTAGTAGAGAGCTCGTGCTTGGCTTTCTCTGCAGCCTCCTTGAGTCGCTGTATAGCCAAAGCGTCTTTCATAACATCAACTCCAGATTCTTTTTTAAATTCGGTGCTAATCCAATTAATAATTTCTTTATCAATATCTTCTCCGCCCATATGAGAGTCCCCATCTGTGGACTTTACTTCAATAACATCCTCCCCCACCTCAAGAACAGAGATATCAAAAGTTCCGCCTCCAAAGTCATAGACAGCAATCTTCTCATCTTTCTTTTTATTAAATCCATATGCTAGAGCCGCAGCCGTAGGCTCGTTTATAATCCTCTTTACATCAAGGCCAGCTATTTTGCCAGCATCCTTAGTAGCCTTTCTTTGGGCGTCATTAAAATACGCAGGCACTGTAATGATAGCCTCTGTGATCTTCTCACCAAGCTTTGCTTCGGCGTCATGCTTCATCTTCTGAAGTACCATAGCTGATACCTCTTCAGGTCTATAGAACTTATCGTTCATTTTCACCTTTACCCCCTCATCGTCAGACTTTTCTATTATAAAAGATACGCTTGCTTTGTCTTTTTGAACCTCAGCATCATCAAACCTATGACCTATAAGACGCTTGATACCATACATAGTATTTTCAGGATTAGTGACAGCCTGCCTCTTGGCCAAAAGACCCACAAGGCGTTCCCCCACTTTAGACATAGCGACAACAGAAGGCGTAGTTCTATTGCCCTCAGTATTTTCTATAATAGTCGGCTCACCAGCTTCTATTATAGCCATAGCCGAATTAGTTGTTCCCAAATCTATTCCTAAAATTTTTGACATAATACTTAAAAAATTAAATTACTTATTTATTGAATTTTCCGACCTTCACCTTAGCGGCTCTCACTATCTTGCCATTCATCGTGTATCCTTTCTGCAAAACATCCATCACCCTATGATCATCTTCCTCCCTATCTACTTCTACCGACTCTATAGACGAATGTCTGTTTGGATCAAACTCTTCTCCCAGAGGGTTTAGGGCCTTCATTCCATTGTCCTCAAGCACTGATATTAATTGAGAGTAAATGTATTCTACACCGTGGCGCCAATTTTTATCAACTTTCTCCCACGCTTCCTTATTAGCAAAGGCCATATCGAAACTATCAACCACCGGCAATATATCGTGAAGTATTCCCTCTTTAGCATATCCTGCCATCTTTTGCCTATTTTCCTCTTCTTCCTTTCTAGCGTTTATAAAATCTGCTTTCGCCCTCTGCCATCCGTCCAGATACTCCTGCCTTTCCTCCTGGCATTTTTTAAGCTCTGTCTTAAGCTTCTTTAGCTTATCCATAGCTTTATTTATATCCCCCTCACCGAGATCCATCTCAAAAATAACATCGTCCATGTCTTCACTATGCTCCATTTTTTCGGCTGTGTCAATACTATCCTCTTTTGGTTTTTTATCTTTATCCTTCATGAAATTGAAACAAAAAACACGACAACAAAAGTCATCATGCCTTCTTAATTTAAGTCCATTGTATCAAATATTTCCAGATTTTCAATTGGCTAGCGATATCCCAAAAATTTTATAGCCTCTTCCCAAATACTACCAGGAATTTTTGAAAAACTAAGGTGTCCAATTCCCTGTGTTGTAATCGTTTCAATATTATTTTTTGTGCAATATTCCTTTATTTTTCTGTAACCAATCTCTTTGTCAAATAGATCATATACAACAAGAACATTGCTTGCCCTTAATGGGTCAATGTCCTGTATAGGATTAAATATTTCTCCCTTAACCATTTTTTTCCAATTTATATCAGAAAACCTATATCCCATATTAAAAGCATTTTGTATAAAAGACTCAAGCAACAATAAATCTTGTTCTTCTCCTTCTTTATTATAGTTCTGAAAATCAATTATTGGAGAAAAAGCAATTATTTTATCTATGTCCATGTTATCTATAATAGATAAAGCCACAGACCCGCCAAAACTGCTTCCAATTAAATATATAGGCTTTTTTACTGCAAAATCTTTACCTGCGTATAGCTCAGTTAATAATCCATTTTTAATAATTTTTATAACAGTATTTATGTCATCCCCTGGTGCTTGTGCTAAAAATTCACCACCACTTTCCCAAGTACCCTGATAACGTGGATATACCGCCACATAACCATAACCATTCAATAACATCATAAGATCTTTCTGTTTCGGAACACTTGGTATTCCATCACAAATAACCACAACACCTAGTGATTCTTGAGGTAAGCTAAATTCAAAAATTATGTTGTCATATCGACTGCGGTAAATCATAATGCTCACAGTATAAAAGTAAAATCCCGTGACTGCAAGTCACGGGATTATCTTAAAAAAGTTCAGTTGTCCATTTATATATTTTATTAACAAGTGAGTAACGAGCAAGTAAATAGTCATCACTTAAATTAGAAATATTCTTATCAATCATTTTTATATCAGCAAGACTTAAGAGTAACTGTTTTTCTTGATGTGTTAAATTAGCATCATACTCATTTATAAATTTTGTAATAATTTTTTTAACTGGAGCATCAATATTATAGTGAAATTTTAAATAGAGAAAGTCACGAAGCATTTTAACAATTCTGCTATTAAGCTTATAATTCATTTCTAAAGATCTTTCTCTATTGGACTCCACAAACATCCGCCTTGCCCACCATGTATACTCTGCAATTTTTTCAACTATACTTCTTCGTATAGCACTTATGTCTGGTTGGGGAAAACCACATAGTATATTTGTTCCCCATACACATCGAGCTTTTTTTAATACAAGCTCCAGTTGATAGCAACCATGACTGCCCAGCCTAAAATCATTTGGATTTTTAGAGATTTCATCCATACACAAAATTGAGCAATCAATAAGCATGCCAAGCATCCTAACCACAGAGCGTAATTTACAGACCTGTTCAACATCCATAGTATGCAGTATTATGATCAAATCTGTATCAGAGAATGGATTACTATCCTTTCTAAATACTGACCCCAAAAGAAGAATACATGCCAAATTATCCTTAAAAATTTTTTGACACTCATTAATAAATTGATCCAAGGTAATCATGTACAACCTCCTAAACCATCATTGTTATTAATTCCTCATGTGCTTTTCTATTTCTCCATGACTCGGTTAATAACCTACATACCTTATTTCCTTCAATATTGTTCATGGACTCCATTAACAATTGTTGGATCGGCACACAAAACTGATCACGAGCAGCATGTAAGATTACCTTATTTATAAGGTACATAAGAGAGGTATCAATTGTCATTTCTTTCTTTCGAAATGTTACATGGGACGCCAGATAAAGCCTTACTGTATTACGATCCCATTCTTGAAATTTTGATGTTATTAATTCGTCACTTTTACTCTTTGTTTTACAATACCCAGGAACAATGAGAGTACTTTCTTTCTTATCTATTATCCATTGCAAAAGGATCATTAAATAGCAACCAAACAAATTTTCCTGGCTACCAATTAAAATACAAGGATCAAAGCCATATCTTCTAATCAGAGGCAAGTACAATTGCCATCCAAAATCAGGATCAAGAAATATATATTCTTTCCCCATCCACAACTTCATAGCTGATGGCCTAGAACGTGAAATAAGAAACTCAACCCCTGCAAATCTTTTAGATAAATTACATACCTCCCTGTATGTAAAATTTGGTATTACAGACCCCACACTAGGTTGAAAATGTTTTATTTTAAATAAATATACATTATCAACCATCTCTACTACTGGCGTTTTGCATATCTTGCAATGTATTATATTAGAAACTTTCTCATATAATCTTTTTCTTAGAGAAATATTATCCGCTACCGCCAACATTTCAACCGCCTTACACGAACAACGCAAAATTAGACGATTATCCCTTATTATGTATCCATTATTTTGTAATTGTTGGAAAAAAGTATTTATCCAGTAAATATTTTCTTTTTGGTCATCACGCCATATTTTGTCTGGAACAATTCCCAACCATGAGTTTACATTAATATATCCACACACATTATCCTCTATATCTTGGTCAAATAATTTTGCGCCATTAACATTAAGCCCTAACATCTTTTTTATACCAATTTTTTTACCCAAGACATCCATTATAAATGGTATAAACATAAGACCAATTTTAGGTGATTTACGTGGCGTAATAGGTAAAGTCACAATGGCTGGCTGACACATCTAACACCTCCTTGTTATTTTTTTACAAAGTGCAATATTTATTCTTTTTTACTATGCTCCATTTTTTCGGCTGTGTCAATACTATCCTCTTTTGGTTTTTTATCTTTATCCTTCATGAGATTGAAACAAAAAACACGACAACAAAAGTCATCATGCCTTCTTAATTTAGCTCCATTATATCAAATATTTTTAGATTTTCAACAAAGAAAAGGCCCTTGGCAAAATACACCAAGGGCCTCATGAGGATCTAACTTGAGTTCTAGTTAATATTTAATTTTAGTGCGCGGTATCAAATACTCCCTACATAGACAGCCTCCCTTCTTTTCAAAGAGATAAGGAACCAGGCTTTTTTATTATACCAAAATATTAAATCTGGCAATAAAAAGCTGTAAAGTATAATATAACAAATATGTCATCTATAAAATTAACAACACCAAGTCTTATATACAAAGAAAGTTATACAGAAGCACTGCGCGAGCTTCTGGCAGAATCCCCCAACCCAGAACATATAAAATCTGAAATTAATAATTTAGAAAACTCCATAAAACACAAAGAAGACACCTCACAAGGAAAAAACTTAGCTAGTGGAGAAGTACCTAGAAGCGAATTCTGGCTAATAGACAACGATAGGTATATCGGTAAAATCCAGATCAGACATAAGCCAAGCGGTCGCATACCTGAAGCAGCGAGTCATATTTATTATGAAATACGCCCAACAGAACGAGATAAAAAATATGGATTAGAAATCTTGAGACTTGGTCTTACTGAGGCTAAAAAGCTTGGTATGCACGAAGTAATAATTACATGCTCAAAAGACAACACCCCCTCTCAAAAAATTATCACCCAAAACGGCGGACAATTTACAGAAGAGATACCCATGCCCAACAACGAGCCACTTCTGCTTAAATACAAAATTTCCATATAATGAAAAACTGCCCCAAATATAGATTTGGGGCAGTAAGATAATAAAAAGAGATCCTTACTAACCACGAGACTGATGCGAATGGCCACCGGGACCTTTCACACAAATACATGCCATAGTAGGCTTCCCTACATCAAGCCTCCAGCTTGTAATCCTCGCGTCTAAGTCTCGAACATCTTTGATCTTGACTGTTCGCATCTGAAGAGTCCGTTCTTCAGGATTGTTAGTTTCCAACATTACTTCACCATCCCCAATGGGAAAATGTTGATGGAGTAAATTAACCCCAAAACGCTTGAGGCAGTTGTGTTTTTTCAACACTTCTGTCACTTCTTTGAGACAATCTTCATCACTCTCTGAAAATGGAGTAACTTCATTAATATTGGGAAGCGGGTTAGACTCTAAAACACTTTCCATAACAAGCTCCTTGATAAATAGTTAAATAATAATTTTAAACAACTATTTGCAAACATATCTTAAAATTCAACAATCACCTCCTTTCTTTTTCATATAAAGAACTCTAATTTAGTACAAAATTTAACATAAATTATATAATTATGTCAAATATATAATTCAAATAGTGAAAAAGCCCCTAACAATGTTAGGGGCTTACAAAACCATCCTTTTTAAATACTCTCCACGTATCCGATTTTTCAATTCTTTCTATAAGCACCTCCTTTCTGAAGTCTTGGCCAACTTCCATATCTATAATACAAAACCTCTAAAAATTTTCAACTAAAAAATATTTGATTTGTGACGAAATACTTGCCTTTGCTCGAACCCATTTCGAGTCAAAGACCGACTGATCTACCACGCGCCGCGCGTTGGGAAAAGTTCTAAATTGTGATGTAATTGTATCATTTAATAAAAGAATACGCGACAACTTGCGGAGGATAAGGGGTTAATACTGCCTAACTAATTTTACAACTTCCTTAATATAGCTTTCAGATATTTCGTGGTCGGTATTTTTTACAATAATATCCGCCTTTTCGTTCTCTTTGTCACCATAAAGAGATACGCCCTTAGATTTTAGTCTTGATTTAAGATGTTTTTTAATATCTCTAACGACTTTTTCTCCAATCGCGTCAATTAATATTTTTTCTTGCACACCCCCTCTGAAGTGTCTTAAGGGTGTCATTGAGGCAAAGATGGTGAGTTTGTGTCTATATTTTTGAGCGATTAGTCGTGCCAATAATGCGCCCATAGAAAATCCAAATACTATTGAATTATTCTCCACTTCAAAAGCTTGCTCTGATATTTTTTTATTCCAATCAATATTTTTGAATACAACATCGTACCCTTTACCTCTTAAAGCTTTTGCAAGATTTTGGTATTGTTTTCTTTTGCATGTTTCTTGCCAACCTGGAATTATATAAATTTTTTTATTTACGGGCATGTAATGAAATTCTAATAGAAAAAACCCCACATCGCAACTGCGAGTGTGGGGTTTGAGGATCGTTAGAGAACGTCGAATTCGCCCGCTTTGGCTCCAGCGATGAACGCGCTCCATTCATCACGACTGAAGAACACCGTCTTACGACTGGAATCGTTTGAATTCCTGACCGCAATCCCTGCGTCCTTAATCGCCACAGCAACGCAAGTCTTTGGGTTGTTCTTTGACCACGATGAGACCCTGAAGTCTTCCGCTTTGACACGAAATGTCTTGACCATTTTTATCACCTCCTTTCTTTTGTTGAATGTACTAGTTTTGAGAAATCCATTTATGAATTTCTTCCCAATAATTACTATATCATGATTTCATAATTTGCGTAATTTTTTTCAAAAAACTGTCAAAAGTTCTAAACACTCCTTGTGGTGTCCTGAAAATACCTTGCAAACTATAACTTAAATATCCTTGGTGAGCCTAATCGAGATGCGACTTTAGGATACATTGCACCGTAAGGATTATTTTACATTATTTGCCCTCCCAAATCGACCCTTCTCGAGAGATCGTTTTCCTACTAAAAAGTGACAGTGGTAAGGGTGGTGTCATTAAACCAAAAAGAAAGACCGCCGTTCGCTTACGCTACTAGGCGGTCTATTTTCCATCACACTCCTCCCTCTCTCTTGTGTTCGTGATACTGACGCCACAACTCCTGGAATTCAGAGCAGTCCGCCATCAAATCTTGCCGTGTTCCCGAAGCGATGATTCTTCCTTTACTGAACATGTAGATTTTGTCAAACATCGGAAGTAGGTGTAGCCGGTGAATCGAAGAAATGATGGTCTTGTCTTGGAACTCTCTGAATATATTCCGATAGACCCGCATCTCCGTTGCCGTGTCGAGACTGGAAGTGGGTTCGTCGAGAAGCACCACATCTTTGTCATGACATGCCAGTAGTCCTCTTGCGAGTGCTAAACGCTGTTGTTCACCACCTGAAAGATTGACTCCCTTCTCTTTGATCGAGGAATCAAACTTCTTCGGTAAACGATCAACAACATCCGTGAAGCACGCCATGTCGGTGAAGTGCCGGACGAAATCCATCTCGTACTCCGCTCCAAGAGTGATATTTTCCAATATCGTGGTAGCGAAGATTTCCGGATTCTGTGGCACAAGCGCAATGGCTCGACTGATTCCTCCGAAACCGTCAGCGACCACATCCCCATCACAGACAAGTTGTCCGCTTGTGGGTTTGTAGAGGTCGCGTGCTAGCTTCAGTGTGGTCGTCTTGCCACTTCCACTTTCTCCGACCACGGCGTAATTCAAGCCACGCTCGAATGAGAGTGAGACATCCTTCAGGTGTTCGTCCCCATTACCTCCGTTGTGATACGAGAAGTTCAGGTTGGTTACCTGTAGGCGTTGCCAGCCTTGCGGTAGTACATGATTGGTGAAGTTCTCGGTCTTGAAATCCTCGGTGAGTTCCTCAGAATTCATGACACGAGCTTTATTCTTCACGATATCGCTGTACATACTGGTGAACTTGAAGAACAGCTCACTAATCTCCCCAAGATACCTGGTAAGCAGATACACATTACCTACCAATATCTGTTGAGCAGTGCCAATATTCTGCCAGAAGTAAACCGTCATCACGATGATCGTCATCGCTGCCGCGCAGACATTAGTCAAAAACCACTTAGTCTCGCTAATCCTCACATTCTTCTTATACAGAGCAAGTGGTTTCTCGATCTTGTTGACCAGTGCCTTGAAGACCAGTTTCTCGACCCTCAAGATAATCACAGTAGCGATGTTCGAGATCGCGTCGAAGACGCTTTCCGAAATCTGATTCTCTGCTTTGTTAAGCTCCTTGTACTGGTCAATCAGTACTCTGTCGAAGCGGATGGTTATCCAGGCACTCAAGATGAGCATAGCCAGGACAATGTAGGCCGCTGATGGACTGAAGTAGACCAGAATCGCGTAACTTCCAATCAAACTGACAACTGCATAGATGATCTGGAATGACACTTGAGAAAAGGAGTAGAGCCCGCCAGTCCCTTTCTCAACCTTGTCGATTGTGTCACCGGAATGGTGATCGGCATGCCATTCCATCGGAAGCGTCATCACTCCCTTGAGAAGCGACTTTCGGTAGTTCATGCGCGCCTTGAAGGAGTTGATCTGCTCCATGACTCTTGCTGGACCATGAAAGGCCCAGAAGAGTAGATCACTTACAAGTGTTAGCATCAGGAGGAAGAATAACTTTCTGATACTCTCTTCCGTGATTCCTTCTCTCTGGACGACATTCATTATCGCCGCCCAGATCAGAGGTTGGAAGAATAGTTCGACAAGCTGGGCCACGGTGAACATGGACCAGAAGGCGATAATTTTCTTCCGACTACCCTCTGAGTAAAGCCACGTTTTCTTGAACAGGTATGTTACAGGATTACTCTTACTCACCTCGACCTCCTCTATTGTGTGTTGTTGTGAAAGAACTCTAAAGAACAGAACAGCGTGCCGATGGCACGCTGTTTGAAGGATTCAATTTTGAGGAGAAATTAAATGCTTATAACAACATGCCACTTTGATACAGGGGTTGCGCCAAGAGAACCCGCGAAATACGCGGGGTCTGGTTTGCATTAAGTTGTGACATGATGTTGTTCATGTGTCTAAACGCTACCATAAATAACTCAACCATGCAAGCTATTAACATATTTTATAAAAAGAGTATGCCACAAATTGTTGTAGTTTAGCGCAACAAAAGCAAGCCATATCATAACTTGCTTTTGTTTACTAATTCGTTCCCTCTCGAGTGCTCGAACTAGTTCTCTAATTTGTGACCCTACCGGGAATCGAACCCGGATTACCGGCTTGAGAAGCCGATGTCCTAACCGTTAGACGATAGGGCCTATATTTCACAAGTATACTCAAAAGTGGCCAAGTTTCAAGCGAAAAAACGGCTCAATTAGTGGAATTGAGCCGTTTTCTAGTGTGTTACCTTAAGACCACATTTACCAATTTGAGGAATTCGCTAGTCCCCAAATCCTCTATTGTATAGTATCTATAATTTTTGATTTCAATAATCTCTCCCCCAAGAACTTCATCTGGTATTTTCCAAGAAGCAACTAAGATAAGTTTATGGATTTTTTTCTTTAACCCAGGGAATCCAGTACTTTCCCGGCATCAGAAGGACACCCATGTATTATTATACAATTACCTTTATTTGAATCCATAATTATCCCTCCAAAATGTATTTAACCCCTCTACCCTTACCTATTTGAGACACCCTGCCATCTTTCTCAAGTTCTGCTAAATATCTCTCGGCAGTGGAGTCTGAAACATTAAGCAATTCTTCCACATCATCATTTGCTATGCTTCCCTGCTTTGCTAACAGATCGACTATTTTTTCTTTTGACTTTTCTATCCTACTTGAGACTATCCGCTTCACTTTTCTAGAACTTTTTTTTACCAAAACATTTCTAGATGACTTATAGCCTATCCTATACCCAAAATACAATCCTAAAAATAAAGTTAACAACGAAAAAAAATAATCCATAGATAGTTTAATTATACCAATTATCTTTTTTCTTTCTACAAAGATTATTCACACAATAAAAAACTGCCCCGCTTTTGGCGAGGCAACTTTTTATTTGTTTTACATCGTTGGTGTTTCTCCCTCAGTACTCTCTCCTTCATCTGACATCTGTCCGTGACTTGGATTGTTACAATCACAAGCCATTAGACGTGCGCCATTTGATGCACATCCCTCTGTCTGGCATACACCCTCTGTCTCTGATACACCATTACATTCTCCACAAGCGTAATGAGTCATAAATATATATTTTATAATCTGATAATACGTTTTATTATACTACCCTCTAAATATTTTTCCAGACATCCTCTTGTCTAACCAAAAGTTCTCCTTTATTTTCGGGCTCCGCCATAAGGATTTCAACGATTTTTTCCATTCTCATAGACTGAGAACCTTTTACCAAAACAAGATCTCCCTCTGCCACAAAGCTTTTTAAAAATTCGCTCGCGCTTGATGAGTCATTATATTCGTGAATATGTTTTTTATGCATCTTGTTTTTATGAGCGCCATCAGCAAAGCCTTTTGCCCGCACTCCCACAGCCACAAGCTCATTTGCCACACTTGCCACCAACCCACCAAGCCTCTTGTGCTCATCTGATGAAAACTGCCCGAGCTCAAGCATATCTCCCAAGCAAACTATTTTTCTACCCCCTTCTTTTATATCAATCATAGACAATGCTTCTAGAGCTCCTTCTAGAGCTATAGGTGAAGAATTGTAAGAATCGTCTAGTATAAGAGAGTTGTTTATACCCTCTATAAGCTTTAGCCTGCCAGGAGGTGATTCATACCCACCCAAAGCCTCTACCACAGTAATCATATTTATATCCTCAGCCACACCCATAGAAAGACCTGCTAGAGCGCCATAGATCTGATGCTTTCCAAAAGAACCTTTGATGCGTACAGGCACAGTACTGCCGACATAATTAACCTTAAACGATACGCCATCAGGTATATGACGACCTTTCTTTGTTTTATAAAAAATCTTTTCATTAGAAGCTTGAATCTTTGCCCCGTCTCCAAAGCCATATGTGATAATTTTTGCGGAAATCCCCTTACCCATCTCCATAACCCTAGGATCATCATAGTTCAATATTAAAAGACCATCTTTTTTTAGAGCTTTAACTAAATGCTTTTTCTCTTCTATTAAAGCTTCCGGTGAATCAAAAAACTCCACATGAACAGGCACATCTCCAAAGCGAGTGACCACAACGACATCGGGATGAACCCACGACGCCACCTTTTCAATGTCCCCAGGTCTATCAGCCCCCACCTCAAGTACAAGCCATTTTGGATAATGATTTGTGAGAAATATGAGCTTAAGTCCTTCAAAAATATTTTTAGCCCAGGTAGAAATACTATACCAGCCATTTGGGCAACCTAATATGGTCAGAGGAATACCTATGTCGCTATTGAAACTCTTTTCACTTTTTCTAACAAAAAATTTTTTACTTAAAACTGTATAGACAGCATCCTTTGTTCCCGTCTTGCCCACACTTCCAATAATAGCCACTATTTTGGGATTATATTTTTTGAGGACAGCTTTAGCTTCAAGCTCTATGATTTTAACAATTATTTTTTTGAGAAATGATTTCATCTTTTGTTTAAAGTGTTTTATCTGTCTGGCGGAACTTCATAATAGTTTAAGAGAAATTTAGCCGTATTCATAAATGGGTCTGTCAGAGTATAGGAAGCATATTTTACCTCCTTAGGATATATGGTGTAAAGAAATACCAAGAATTCTGGATCATAAGCTGGAAAATAGCCGAAAAATGAGTGGAGGTTTCTGTCGTTATAGTATCCTCCGTTTTTCTTATCCGCAATCTGCGCCGTGCCGGTCTTTGCGGCAACGCTATACCTGTCTAGAGCCACCGTACCGCCAACCAGAGCCTCATCAACCACTCTTACAAGCATCCTGGTAATCTCCTCCGAAGTCTCAGGCTTTATGATCTGATGCCCTTTGTTATATACCATATCCTTGGAAAGACCAACTGTATAGTCAATCTTTTCTACTAAGTGCGGAGTAACGAGATATCCGCCATTGGCAAGAACAGACAAAGCCCTAGCGGTAGCCATAGGCGTCATAGCTATACCCTGTCCAAAAGAAGCCGTAGCGAAGTCAACATCAATATTCGTATCCAAATTTCTGACCAAGCCAAGAGCCTCATTGGGAAGGTCTATACCAGTCTCCTCACCTATCTCCAGAGAAAGCATATAATCCCTAAAAGCATCTTTGCCCATTTTTTCCATAGCAAAAACAACTCCAGTATTTAGAGATTGATTCAAAACCTCTTGCATAGAAACCTGTCCCCTGCCCTTGCCGTCATAGTTTGTTATATGATACCCACTCACATCGACATAGCCTTTATCGTAATACTCTGTTGTCGGAGTCACGGCCCCACTATCCAAAGCAAAAGCCATAGTCAGAGGTTTAATTGTAGAACCCATCTCATAGACGTATTCTATGAGGGGATTTGAAAATACAGTAGAATCTGTCTCTTTGCCAAATGTATTTGGATCAAAAGAAGGCAATGATGACATCGCGTATATACTTCCTGTTTTTGGATTTAAAATAATACCCCCAGAAGATGTAGAGTTCCATTTTTCTGTAAGCTTCACTAACTCACTTTCAAGAAAACTTTGTACATTCGGCTCTATAGACAAAATAATATCTCCTTCCCTGCTTTTGTCTCCTTGAAAAATACTCTGACTAATATTAGAAAAAACTTCTGCAAAAAAATTCACATATAAATTTTTATCCTGCCTGTTAAGAACTTCATCATAATACTGTTCGAGTCCATACCTACCAGTCAAAGTGTTGTCTTTATAAGCTACAAACCCTAAAGCGTGAGAAGCTATCTTTTCAGCGGGATAAAATCTCCATTTATCTTTGTAGACCCTGACACCATCTATACCCAAATCTTCTATTTGTTCCCCTATTTCTTTTGGCAATCGCTTACCTATCTCTTCGTATGGATCATCTGCTTTAGAGACCTTAGCCATAAAATCTTCTTTATCTATCGGCCATATTTCATTTACTTTTTTATATGCTTCTTCCGCATTTGTTATTTGACTTGGAACAAGGGCCAGAGTAAACCCAGATTTTAAAGTCGCAGCAGACACCAGATTGCCTGTCTTTTCTTTGAAATAAATAGTGCCTCTGTTAAAAATGTCAGATGCCGGAGCTATATACTGACTCTCTGCCTCGGCAATATAATCCTCGCCATTTACCACTTGTACAAAAAAAAGCTTCCCGCCAAGCACTGAAGCAAATAAAAACAACAATATAGATAAAATTTTGGTTCTAAATCTAAAAATATTCAAAGGCATACCAAGGAGTATTCCGCATAAAAAGCTTAACTGTATAATTATAGCCTAAAGCAAAACTATCTGGAATTGATGCCAGAGGCCAAATTGACCGCAAAACCTGTTCTAGTCACAAATTTTACATTTTTCGTTTCATTGAATCCCAAAGATTTAGCAAACTCCGTATCAATCTTGCCCGTCAAAGCAAGGTATTCCGACTCTAAAGAAGAAAACGTTGATCTTAAAGACTCAAGTCCTTCCTCAAGATTTTTTCTTTCGACAATATTTAACACAGTAGTATTTACAAAATATCCGTACATAAAAAGGAGTACCAAAATGGTAGCGCAAAGACCCCAAAATATCCTTTTTTCTATGGTATCTAATTGTTGAAAAACTTTAGTCATTATATTTTCTCTATTATTCTTAATTTTGAACTACGCGCTCTTGGATTAACCTTTGTCTCTTCTCTAGTAGGAGTTACTGGCCTTTTATTTATCAATTTAAGCAAACCTTCTTTCTTTTTGTCTCTAAAAAAATTTTTAACTGTTCTATCTTCTAAGCTGTGAAATGATATAACCGCCATTCTACCGCCGACTGAAAGGTATTTGAAACATTTTTTGAGTCCTTCCGCTAAAGCACCGAGTTCGTCATTAACAGCAATACGCAAGGCTTGAAAAGTTTTGGTGGCACAGTGAATCTTTTTATGTCTATACCAATCTGGAACACTTTTTTCTATGATTTCCACCAGTTGAGTGGTTGTGGTTATAAGGTGCTTTTTTCTTGCCTCTACAATCGACTTAGCTATCCTTCTTGAAAATTGCTCTTCTCCGTATCCGTAAATAATATCTGCGATACTTTCCTCTCTCCAGTTATTTACGATCTCAGAAGCTGTCAGCTCGTCTGTTTTAGGAGAATCACTCAAGGTCATAAGGAGTGGTTCGTCTTTAAGAAAAGAAAATCCCCTACCCGACTGATCCATCTGCATAGAACTAAAGCCGAGGTCAAAAACAGCCTTATCAATATGTTCAATATTTAAATTATCAAGAACTTTATCTAAATTTCGGAAATTCTCTTTTTCTAGTCGTACTTGACATGGGCACTCTTTCAGATTTTCTCTTGCTTGATCAATTGCTTTTTTATCCTGATCTAAACCTACTATCTGCCCTGTCTTTCCTATGTGGTCACATACCCCCCTGCTATGCCCACCCAGTCCCAGAGTACCGTCTAAGACCAGATCACCTTCTTTCAAGTCCAAACCGTCTATCACCTCACTGAGAAGTACAGAAGTATGCATAAGCCTAAAATGCACCTATCTCACCAAGCTTTTCAGCTAAAGCGTCAGCTTGCTTTTCGATAGTGCTCTTATATTCGTTCCATCTCTTCTCATCCCAAACCTCTATTCTGTTGTGCACACCAGCCAAGACAACCTTATTTTCCAAATGAGCAAAGCTTTTTAAAAAATCAGGAATAAGGATTCTGCCTATACCATCCACGCTCGCCTCCACGGCACCAGCTAGAATAAATCTATTAAATCCCCTGCTTCCAGCTTGACCCATAGAAAGCTCAGCGAGCTTGCTTGAAACTTTTTGCCATTCTTTCAAAGAATAAATAAACAAACAGTTATCCAAGCCTCTTGTTACTACGACTTTTTTTCCGATCTCCGTGCGAAATCTTGCGGGAAGTGAAAGGCGTTTTTTGTCATCTATTGTGTGAATGTATTCTCCGATCAACATAGATTTATAAAACGCAGAAATTTTTTATTTCCCACTTCTTCCCACGTAGTTACTATTATATCCCACTACGCTCTAAAATGTAAACACCTTTATCCACTAGGTTATCCACCGATTTATCCCCAACCATAGCCCTAAAATGTGTTGATAAATAAGAAAAAACCGCTTCTTTGTATAAAGAAGCGGTTCTCGGACTAATCCGAATTTAAACTTGTTAATTTTTATTTCTTTACCGCCATCATCTCAAACTGACACCCCCTAACTCTTTCAAAATAAACTTGCGCGCCTTGATCTGTTAAGCAATTGTGAATTCTTCTATGAAATGCGGACAAAAGTTCTGCGGTAATATGACGTGGGTCAGTATGACCAGGCGACACAAACTCATTCGGAACAGAGGTAACATACACAGCACCACCACGATTCCCGTCATTTTTAATTTCATAAATGGCGCTACCTACTGTTTCTTTCACTATTTCATTACATTTTTCACAACCCTTCAAACAAAACGGCATATCTCCCCCTTTTAATAAAAATTAATGGAACAAATTCTCTAAACAAGATAACATAAAATTATAATTTGACAATACCACTGCTATATTGTAATTTACCAGCAGAAATTACAACTATGTAACTATGCACATTTAAAAGGAGGAGTTCTTATGCTTAAACAAGCCATCTTTATAAAAAGCTCTGCCTCAAAAGAAAAAGTTTCATTCGATGTAAACAGAGCTCTAACAAAAGAAGGACGAGAGTTATGCGAAAGACGTAGGCATGATATAACAGCCTTAATGACCGAGTCACATACACATAATGTGGTCATAACTTCCTGCTCTGTTAGGTCAGCGGAAACAGAGATGTTAATCTACGGTAATCCTGAAGCCTCAAGACATCACTGCGCAGAATTATATATGCCTCCATTTGGATCGAGTGATTATGGAAAAATAGAAAATATACTTTGTTCAGAGCGTCACGATGACACCAGTGCCTACTCTTATTATGCGGATAACGAGCCCCTGGTCTTTAAAAGATTTAAAAAAAGGGTCAAGAAAAAACTTAGTTCGATTCTTCACGACCTACCAGAGGCTGAAAATCTTTTGGTTGTTCAAGATTCTATACTCATGATACCCACCGCAATAGCATTTACAGAAATTCTTGAAGCCAGAGGAGGAGGCTGTCTTGTAAATCTACACGGCCTCGGTCCATGCGAAGGTTTTGTAATCAAGAATATGGAAAAGAACAAAATAATAACTCTAGAATATATTGATGGCTAATCAAATCTCAAACGCCTGACTTTCCAGTCAGGCGTTTTTTTATTCTCTAGGCTTCATTGTTGGGAAAAGTATAACTTCTTTTATATTCTTTACTCCAGTCAAAATCATCACGATACGATCTATACCAATACCGACTCCTCCAGCCGGAGGCATACCATATTCCATGGCCTCAAGATACTCTTCATCTTTAGGAGACACCTCCGCTTCTCCACCCCTCCTTTTCTTGTCTTGTTCCAAATACCTATCTCTCTGTTCTAGAGGATCATTAAGCTCTGAAAAAGCATTAACCACCTCTAAACCCCCAAGAACAAGCTGAAATCTGTCTATGAGTTCATTTTTTTTCTCCTGCCTTTTAGCAAATGGGGAAAAAGCTAAGGGGTAATCAATTATAAAAGTGGGCTGAATAAGATTTGGTCGACACATTTTTTTGTAAATATTGTCTAAAATCTTGTCAGGCGCATCTGTAATCTTCACCTCCACGCCAAGTTCTTCTGCTTTTGCGATTAGCTCGTTTTGATTCATTTTTAAAGGCTTATCAAGCAAAGCGTATTTTTTCAAAAGATCTAGGTAAGACACCTTTTCAAACTTACCAGAAAAATTAATCTCTTTATCTTCAAAATGAATTTTATTTGCTCCAGAAATCTTCTTTACCAAAGTTTTTATCATCTTTTCCACAAAAGACATTTGGCTTTTAGCGTCAGAATAAGCCTCATAAAACTCAAGCATGGTAAACTCTGGATTATGAGTCACATCAATACCTTCATTTCTAAAATTCCTACCAATCTCATAAACTTTTGGAAACCCTCCCACCAAAAGCTTTTTTAAATAAAGCTCTGGAGCTATCCTTAGGTACAGATCAATATCAAGAGAATTATGGTGAGTTTTAAATGGTTCCGCAGTAGCCCCACCGGCTAAATGCTGAAGGATTGGCGTTTCTACCTCCACATAGCCAGATTTATTTAAAAACTCCCTCACAGAAGAAATGACTTTTGAGCGCTTCAAAAATCTCTCCTTCACTTCTTCGGACATCAGGGTGTCCAAATATCTTTTTCTAAACCTCTCCTCTACATCAGACAAACCATGCCATTTGTCTGGTAAAGAACGGAGACTCTTTGAAAGCATAGCCCACTCTTTTACCAAAATAGATTTTTCTCCTCTTTTAGAAAGGAAAAGATTGCCCTTCATTGATACAAAATCACCCACATCAACGGTATCAGAAAAGAGTTCGAGATATTTATCTGGAGTATCTTCTTTCTTAAGCATCCCTTGAAGCTTCCCAGTACCATCATCAAAATTAAAAAACACCAAGCTTCCCTGTCCCCTCAAAGCAGTGACCCTGCCAGCCAAAGAGACTTCTTTTGTCTCTTCTGACAGTCTAGAAAAATCCTTCAGTGCTTTTTCAACCGAGATAGATTTTTTTGTTTTAATAGGATAAGGATTGATACCTTGCTCCTTTAAAATATTTAATTTTTTAATCCTCTCATTTCGGATTTCATCAAGAGACGACACTTTTCTATATATTTATTTTAGTCAACTTTAACAATCTTGTATCTTATCTGATTACCATTAGGAGCTTTAAATATAGCAATCTCTCCTTTCTTTTTACCAAATAAGGATTCTCCCAAGGGCGACTTATGAGAAATTTTAGCTTCTGACATATTTGCCTCTTCAGAACCAACCAAATGATAGGTTTGCTCCGCTTTTGAGCCATCTTTCACTACCGTCACAGTAGATCCAACCTCAACACTATCACCCTTTTTTTTGCCAGATATAATAACGGCTGTTTTTAGCATATTCTCAACCTGAGCAATACGATCCTCAAGCTTGGCCTGAGCCTCCCTAGCCTGGTGATACTCGGCATTCTCAGACAGATCTCCTAGAGACTTAGCAAACTCAAGATCCTCGGCAATTTCCTTTCTTCGCTCTGACTTTAGCTGTTTTAGCTCTTCCTCTAATTCATTGTATTTTTCCTTTGTCAGGTATTCAACTTCAGGTGTCATTTGTAGTAATTTTATAAGCTATATTAATAATAGTCAATTTATTTACACTTGATGAGTGAGTATGTCAAGTTTGTTCTCGGAAATAAGCCTTTTTATAAAGTTATTTTCTATTTTTGACAAAGCCTGGTTCATATATCCATCAAAAATCATTTTTTTAGCATCCCCCTCTCCTATACCTCTCAAAGAAGGAAAGAAAATTTCGTCTTGTCCCAAAAAACTAACCGAGACAGCATGTGATGTATTTACATCCTTACTCCTAACTTCAAGGGAAGGTATAGCGTCAACCTCAGCATACGGAGAAGTCATCACAAATCTGCCATTCTGGAAGCCGGAGACCCCTTTTAAGTCCTTAGCCACATCCAGCATTCCTCTATATATAATTTTAGATTTTCCCCCAGACTCTCCAACGGCCTCCATTACAGAATAAGTATCATTAGCCAGATGATAGGAAGCGTTATAAAAATCAAAAGTTTGATTTTCTCCGGCCTTAGACAAATTTACACAAAAAGATTTACCTTTGTCGCCAGAAAGCCAACTCCTAATATCAGATTTAACAAAAGAGGAACCTGTGGAAATATCAAGCCAAGACACCTCCGCGCTTTCTTTTACATTCGCCAATTTATTACTCAGATAGTATCCATTTTCCGACAAATTGGTATCGCTTACATACGAAAGATTGCTTCCTTCCAAAGCAAGCACCACGACCGTTCGTCCCAAAAGACGAGAGCCGGCTTTTGCTTCTATAGATTTTACCTGATCCACGACCGAAAGCCACGCTCCTTTTTCTAATACAACAAAGATAGCATCAAAATAGTTTCCATTAGATAGCGTGGAAAGCTCTATTTGATTATTTGTTCCCTCACCAGAAAAAAGAACTAAAGCACTCTGAAAACAAGACGCCATCATACCAAAGTAAAAATTAGAGCTTATGGCCAAATCTGCCTGTAAAAGTGTTTCGAGCTTCTGAGATAATTCATTGTCGCCAAATACTTCTTCTAAAGAAGCAACTCTGGCATTGCCAGATGTTTTATAATCATAAATAGGTTTCTCCGTATCTTTTCCAATCTTCTCACTTAATACTTCTGGTATTTTATTGGCAATAGATAGCCCATAGTTAAAAATATCTTTGGGCATCTTATATGACTCCTCGAAAGCTTTCATACGCCAATTAAAAACAAAACCTGGTTCACCAAGTCCCGAAGACAGATTTTTTATTTTTTCTTTTTTATTTATCACAGTCCTTTACAATTTGCAGCGGGTGTATAGCCCGCCTTCTCTGCCTCTTCTTTAGAAGAAAACCATATTTTATTTTCCTCTTTTATTCTTTCGGCTCCCGAACACCACGGAAAGTGATATTTGGTACCATTCTTGGAAGCCACATAGAGCTTGCTGTCAGATACCAAAGATGCCGTTGCGGTATTTTGGTAACCTACTGAAGGCATCGCGAAAGGCTCCCCTTCTATGCTAACTGGTGTTTTAAGCCCAACCGTCATTGAGAGCCGTCCAAGCCCAAAAGAGGCCGAGGAGGTCAAAATAATGACTAAAACGGCAAATATATGTCTATTTAAGACAATATTGGCTATAACCTTGATTTTTTGCCTAATATCTTCTATACTCATAAAACTACTATAATATATCATTAAATTAGACTTTTACTATGGCACACAGAAAAGCCGGCGGTTCGGCTAAAAATCTCAGAGACTCAAACCCAAAGTACCTAGGTACCAAGCTTTATGCTGGCCAGGATGCCAAAATAGGAAATGTCATAGTCAGACAAAGAGGTACTAAAATAGTACCAGGCAAAAATGTCGGCCTAGGCAAAGACCACACTCTATTTGCCCTAAAAGACGGAAAGGTAGAATTCAGGGAAATAAGGAAGACGGGCTTCAACGGCAAAACGGTCAAAAGAAAGAAAGTGAGTGTTATATAATACCCATTGAGAAAAGAACGAGGTAAAAGCCTCGTTCTTTTTTTAATACTATTTTTCTCCCACCCATGCCCGATAAACTGGATCTAGTTGATCATGAAATACATCTGGCACAATTATTTTATCCCCCAACCAACATGGCATAGGATTAACTAGATTGTTTCCCAACTCATCAATATCTTCTTCAGTAATCTCAATCACACCCTCGTAATACTTAGAGACCCCAGAATCCACCTCTCGCACAGAAATCTGATCCCCTCTACCCATAAGACATTCTCCACTAACAAACAAAACCCCTTTATTCTCCTCTATTCTTTTTATGATAGAAACATATGTTGGAGCAGAAAAGTTAGCAAAAAAATTTTCTTCCCACCTATCCTGAAACTGTCCGTAAGCTTGCTTTTGAGTAACCAAAAAAGAAACTACAAGAACGATAAAAAATACTACATTATTGATTTTCATAGAACCCCCTCCATAAAAGGTTTACTTAATCAACATATTCTAAGATAGATGATACGCTTCTTTGATATTCTTTCAAACTTAAAAAACGCCCCGCTTGAGACGGGACGTTTTAGGATTATTCTTTTTCAACAATGAGTTTGATTTTTGCCTGTTTACCACCTTGTGAGAACTTAATTTCAATTTCAGATTCTCCTACTTCTTTCACGGGACTCTTTAAGACTATAAAATCAGAGCTTATGTCCAAACCAAGTTGGTCTTTTATGGCAGAACTTATTTCTGCTTCGTGGATACTTGCAAACAAATGCCCCTTTTCATTAGCCTTTCCAATCATAGTGATAGATTTTTCTGAAAGTTTATCTATCTCTTTTGCCATGGCCTCTTCTGCAACCTTTCTTTTCTCTTCCATACCAACTCTTTGCTTTTCAATAGACTTAAGCCTGCCTGGAGTTGATATTTCAGCCAAACCATTAGGGATTAAGAAATTTTTGGCATAACCATCAGAAACTTTCTTAACATCATATTTTTGCCCTAATTTTGGAACATTTTTATTTAATATTATTTCCATATTTATAGATTCTTATTTTTTACCATCTCGTCGTAGTCTAATAATACTTCAACCGCCTTATCCATCTGAAGATCTTTCCCAGCCTGGTAGTCCTCACGGGTCATCTTTACCTCATAATCAGGAGCTAATTTACTCTCAGAAATAGACATTCCATTTGGAGTAAGCCATCTGGCCACAGTAAGCTTGAGGGACGTCTCAGGTGTTATTTTAACGAGCTCCTGAACGGAACCCTTGCCAAAGGTCTTTTCACCCACCAACACAGCTTTTCCGTGCTCTTTTAGGGCCCCTGCCAAGATCTCAGATGCCGAAGCTGAGCCTCCGTCAATCAAGATAACCATTTTCAAGGCATCGGTAAATATATCATATCCCCTGCTTCTGTAAACTCTATCCTCGGTATCTCGGCCGAAGTCTTCTGTTACCACGACCTTACCTGACGGCAAAAACCAGCTGGCTATATCTACAGCCACCTCAAGAAATCCACCCGGATTACCTCTTAAATCCAAGACTAGCTTATCAGTTCCGCTCTTTGTAAACTCATCCAGAGCATCCCTAAATAGACGAGGAGCGGTACCGGTGAAGCTATAAAGCCTAATAACAAATACCCCCTTATCTGTAAGCTCTGTGTCTATAACCGGTATATCTATTACGTCTCTTATTATCTTTATTTTTAGAACCTCATCTTCTCCCTCGCGCCCTATGGTCAAAACAACAGGGATACCTCTTTCTCCTCTGATAAGCTTTACGGCTTCGTCAACAGGCATACTCACACTTGCCTTTCCGTCGATTTCCAAAATACTATCCCCTGCTTTTATGCCAGCTTTAGCGGCTGGAGTGTTTTTAAGCGGAGCAACAACAGTTAGGACATTATCTCTGACTCCTATTTCCATACCAACGCCTTCAAAATTTCCACTTATATCACTTTCAAACATTTCTGACTCTACAGGAGGAAAAAATACTGTGTATGGATCATTCAAAGAATCCGCAAGTCCAGCAATAGCCCCCCATACTTTTTCTTGAGCATCAGGCAATGTTGATGTAGAAGCTACATATTTTTCATTTATAGCATTCCAAGCCTTCCAAAAAGGCTCAAAGTCTACTTTGCCATTTAAATCTCCTTCATATTTTTTATTAACCAACTCATCAACTTTAACCACCTCAGGCACCCTATTTGATGCTGTATAGAAACCAGCAAAAAAAGAGCCCCCGATAATTATCAGGGTTATGATTAGTCGTAAAGACTTACTGTTTGAGTTCTTCATTCTTGCTATTATCGCAAAATACTCACCCTTGGTCAATAAGAAAAATACGATCCCCGCACACTAAATACTTCAAATTATTTTATTGATAACACCAGCCACCCAACTCAGAAATAAATATCCAGATAATTTTATTGCTTACACAAACTTTGTAACTTATAATTAGAACAAAGGTTTCGTAACCAGATACTTTAAATATGGTCTCAAAGCAAACTCACAAAAATCTAACTTGGATTGATTTAGAAAAACCTACTCAAGACGATGTCGTTTCCATAATGGATGAATACGGGATAAATAGACTCGTAGCGAACGAACTCCTTTCGCCGACACTAAGACCAAAAGTGGAATTGTACGATAATTTTATTTATCTAATTTTACACTTTCCAGCTTTCAAAACTCCAAAAAGTAGAAAAAGTTCTGAACAAGAGCAGGAAATAGATTTTATAATAGGAAAAGATTTTCTTATTACTACTCACTACAAAACTATAGACCCCCTACACAACTTCTCTAAGACCTTTGAAGTAAATTCAATATTAGACAAAAGCAATATGGGCGAACATTGCGGGTATCTATTTTTCTACCTAGTAAGACAACTTTATAAATCCCTTGAAGAAGAGCTCGACTACGTCACCGAATCCCTTGAAGCGGTAGAAGAAAAAATATTTATGGGCCAGGAAAAGAAAATGGTGGAAGAACTTTCAAAAATCAACCGAAATCTCTTAAACTTTAAGCAAGCAACAAGACCGCATAAAGAAGTTCTTGCTTCACTTGAAATTGTGGGTAAGAAATTTTTTGGCGAAGAGTTTAGCTATCATCTTCACACCATATCTGGTGAATACTACAAAATATCAAACATACTTGAAGCCAACAGAGAGACAGTAGCTGAGCTGAGACAAACGAATGACTCTCTGCTAAACACCAAGACAAATGAAATAATGAAAATTCTAACCATAATGGCATTTGTCACCTTCCCTCTTTCTTTGTTTGCCTCCATTTTTGGTATGAACACCAACACCCTGCCTTTAGTGGGTCATCCCAATGACTTCTGGATTATCATAGGCATCATGCTACTAGCCACAATTTGCTTCTTTGCATTTTTCAAGTATAAAGATTGGATATAATGCCTTTATACAATGATAAGACTTTACAACACACTAACCAGACAAAAAGAGGAATTTAAGCCCCTAAAAGAGGGGTCTCTGTCTATGTATAACTGCGGACCAACAGTCTACAACTATGCCCATATAGGAAACCTGCGAGCCTATATTTTTGCAGACACGCTAAGACGAGTATTTGAATACCAAGGCTACAAGACAACTCAAGTGATAAACATTACAGATGTGGGCCACTTGGCATCAGACCAAGACGAGGGAGAAGACAAAATGACCAAAGCTCTAAAACGCGAGGGCAAGCCCATGACCCTAGAAGCAATGGCGGAAGTGGCAGATTTCTATACAGAAAAATTTATAGAAGATTTGGCATCACTGAACATAAACTTGCCACACCAAATGCCTAAAGCAAGCGAGCATGTGAAGGAAGATATAGATCTAATCACCTCACTTGAAAGTAAAGGATTCACATATAAGACAAGCGACGGTATTTATTTTGATACCAGTAAATCGGAAAAATATGGAGAATTGACTGGGGGTGGACAAAGCCAAGACGACACCCAATCCAGAGTAGCTACCAACCCAGAAAAGAAAAATCCTAAGGATTTTGCTCTGTGGAAATTTAATAATACTCTGGGCTGGGATGCTCCATGGGGTAAAGGCTTTCCGGGCTGGCATATAGAGTGTTCCGCTATGTCTATGAAATATCTCGGCGAAAGCATGGATATCCACACTGGCGGAATAGACCACATACCGGTACACCACACAAATGAGATTGCCCAGTCTGAGGCATCTACTGGAAAAAAATTTGTCAATTACTGGCTCCATTCAGGTTTCGTAAATGTCGGAGAAGAAAAAATGGCTAAATCAGAGGATAATTTTCTACGACTCCAGAGTATTGTAGACAAAGGTTTCCCTCCCCTAGCCTACAGATATTGGCTTTTGACAGCGCACTACAGAAAAACTATAAATTTTAGCTGGGAAGCGCTAGAGGGGGCCTCCAAAGCTTTGGATAAACTTTACAATCAGTGGCAAGAATATAATTCTGGAGGATCTGTAAACAAAAAATATAAGGAAAGATTTTTAGACATCATCAATGACGACCTAAACACCCCAGAAGCTATTGCTTTAGCTTGGGAACTTATAAAAGATGCCGATGTTCCCCCAGAAGACAAGAAGGCTACTTTATTAGACTTCGATAAGGTATTAGGCTTAAAGATAGAAGATGGCGCAATCAAGGAAGAAATACCAGATGATGTTATAAAGCTTGTAGAGGACCGCGAACAAGCTCGAATAATCCACAACTGGTCTAGATCAGACGAGATAAGAGAAAAAATAAACGCCCTGGGTTACGAAATAAAAGATACAAACGACGGGCCAAAAATAAGTAAAAGAAAATAGCCGCTCCGATTATCGGATACGGCTATTTTTTATCGCTTACACCATCATCATACAGACTGAGCATTTTCTTGTCAGGCTCGGCATCTTTATTTGCTAGAATTTGCCAAACATGCCACATTGGATCTTTTCTGCAAAATTCCAAAAAAGTTTTTTCATCCACGTATTTCATACCATAATCATCTGGATCATAAAGATTTGGACAATACGCCAATACGATAATGTCTGGTAAACAAGGATCACACCTTTTAACAAATTTTACAAAATCCAATAAAAAATCTTTTTTATCAATTGTTACAATACATCTTTCTCTAGGCAAATGAGCCACATCATTGATACTCAATGGAATATCTTTACCAACACATACAAATTTCCTGCACCCACAAAAAACGGAAATACATATAGTGACGTACATACAATTCCCCCCCCTTTTATATAAAGGTACTTTACTTAATTCACATTTTACCAACATCTTATTAAGAAGATCAAGCCTTGAAAAATTCCAGCTTATGCTAAAATACTGCCATGACAAGTGCAGTTAAAATTCCTCCTCAAAATATAGACTCGGAAAAAGCTCTTTTGGGAGCCATAATGCTACGCCCATCTTCAATAAATGACATTATTGACTCCATAAAATCAGAGTCTTTTTATTCAGAGAAGCATCGCCTTATTTTCAAAGGGATGCTTGATCTGTACAAAAGAAGTGAACCTATAGATCTATTGTCGCTAGCCTCAAGACTACAAGAGCAGAAAGTACTTGATCAGGTTGGTGGCAATACATACCTTACAGAACTAGTAAATGCCGTCCCATCTTCCTCGAACATTAAATACTATGCTGAGATTGTAGCCAAAAAGCACACCCTTAGAGGGCTTCTGGAGGTAGCTGACCATATATCAGATCTGAGTTACAGAGAAGCAGAGGAGCTTGAATATATTTTAGACCAAGCCGAAAAAAAGATTTTTGAAATTACGAGCGTTGGTGTAAAACAAAAATTCGTCAATATTAAAGACACCTTAGACGAGGCGTGGGAAAGACTAGATAAACTCCACCATTCTAAAGATGAGTTGAGAGGAATCCCTACAGGGTTTAAGGAACTGGACATCAAGCTTGCGGGCTTTCAGAAATCAGACCTTATCATTCTAGCCGCTCGTCCTTCTATGGGTAAGACAGCTCTTGCCCTAGATATAGCAAGACAAGCAGCCTGCAAGCACAACATACCTGTTGGAATATTTTCTTTGGAAATGAGTTCTCAGCAGTTAGTAGACAGAATGCTTGCCGCAGAATCAAAAGTTGATGCATGGAAATTACGCACAGGCAAACTAACAGCCGATAGTGAATTTTCTCATATTAGAGACGGGCTTGATCGCCTAGCAAAAGCGCCAATATACATAGACGACCAGCCTGGAAACAACATTCTAAAAATGCGCTCTGTGGCAAGGCGACTCAAAAGCGAACACGACCTAGGACTCATAGTGGTAGATTACCTTCAGCTTATGATGACCACCTCTTCAAGACCCAATGACTCCACTGTTCAGCAGGTAACTGAGCTTTCCCGCTCTCTAAAAGCCCTCGCTAGAGAGCTTGATGTACCCGTTCTTGCCCTATCACAGTTGTCTCGAGCTGTTGAACAAAGAGGAGGTCGTCCTAGACTCTCTGACCTTAGAGACTCTGGAAGTATAGAGCAGGACGCCGATGTCGTGATGTTTATTCACAGAGAAGATAAATACAATGAAAATTCTGACAAACCAAACATCGCTGAGATCCTTATCGAAAAGCACAGAAACGGACCAACCGGAAAAGTAGAGCTTTATTTCGACGACAAAAAAACCACATTCTTAAATATTGAAAAGAATGACTTTGGTGATTTCTAAATATGTCTTCCATAGAAAAACTATCATCTTATTTTTCCAAATTTCCAGGCATTGGCCCGAGACAAGCCAAGCGTTTTGTTTATTTTCTCCTTTTGCAAAATGAGGGTTTTTTGAACGAGCTAACAAATCTTATTCTGAATCTAAAAAAAGACATAAAAGTATGTGTTTCTTGCCATAGGTTCTTTTCTTTCCCAAATAAAGAGACGACTATTTGTGATGTATGCCAAAATCCAAATACAGACCACTCTATGATGTTAATTTTAGAAAAGGATAGTGATTTTGAAAATATCAAAAAAACAGGATCTTATGAAGGTAAGTATTTTATATTGGGAGGCTCAGTACCGATACTAGAACAAAATCCCGCAGAAAAGATACGAGCACGCGAACTTTTTACAGAAGTCCAAAAGCAAGCCAAACAAAAAACGCTTAAAGAAGTTATCTTAGCCTTAAGCGCAAATCCAGAGGGAGACAATACTGTTGTCTATCTAAAAAAAATACTTGAGCCAATATCTCAAAAATTTGGAATAAAAATTTCTGTTTTAGGAAGAGGTCTTTCTACCGGCACAGAGCTTGAATACTCTGACAGCCACACATTAAAAAGCGCGCTTGAGAACAGGGGTTAATTATCATCAAGAAAATCTTTTTGCTAACATGTACAACATAAATATACGATAAAAATAAAATCCCTGCTATAGCAGGGATTTTATTTTACCTTAGAAATTTTTACTTTAGCAAAAGGCTGACGATGTCCTCTTTTCTTGAAATACCTACTCTTTGATTTGAACCTAATAACGGTTATTTTCTTGTTTCTTCCCTCTCCAGAAAAAGTAGCTTCTATTTTAGCACCACCTATGTAAGGAGTTCCTATTTTTGTTTCTTTTCCATCGTCAATCAAAAGGACCTTGTCAAAGACAATCTTATCTCCTTCCTTGTGATCGCCAGGAAGCTTTTCTATCTTAAGAGAATCCCCTTCAGAGACCCTATATTGCTTACCACCTGTTTGTATTACAGCAAATGACATATTGGCTTAAATATTACCCTAAATCATAAAAAATGCAAGTAAATCCACAAAAACGGCTCAAATTGAGGAAATGAGCCGTTTTTAGTTAGTGAAAAATACCATAAAATATGGTAATCTTTGTCTTATGAGGAGGGAGGTGTGGCTGAGAGGTTGAAGGCACCGCATTCGAAACGCGGCATACCTAAAAAGTATCGGAGGTTCGAATCCTCCCACCTCCGCCAATTAGGAAATGAGAGTCTAGGCTACTCGCCCGCTACGCGGTCTCGCCAGCCGTTTTTCGGGGAAATTTCAAGCCGTTTTGATAAAATAGTATTAACAATTAAATCAAATTTAATGGAACAAGAAATTCAACCACAACCACTACAACCCAATTCTTCTCCACCAGAGAATAAAAATAAAATGACAGTTATTGTAGCTGTTAGCGTTTTAGCCATTGCTCTTGTTGTTGGAGCAAGTGCTTACTTTTTTCTAAATAAATCTCCAAAACAACCAGAAGCTAACAACACTCAACCCAATGGTACGGTATCTCA
>Ga0210057_1000409_pt1 | contig 71575 bp, 73 predicted proteins | sample CryGeyCG2114_010_2_FD_183968 | JGI IMG/M metagenome (GOLD analysis project Ga0210057, IMG submission 183968) | Groundwater microbial communities from aquifer - Crystal Geyser CG10_big_fil_rev_8/21/14_0.10 (SPAdes) (version 2) | ecosystem: Environmental > Aquatic > Deep subsurface > Groundwater ...
TAGTTATAACGGGGTAAACTTAAAATTTAAATAGCTCACCGCGGTGAGCTATTTAATAATTTAGGGATGAATTATCCCCAGCTTTACGATTATTGACTTTAGGTATAATTAAGTATAAAATAATAATGTCTTTCGGTTAGTTATAACTGAAAGGGTTTTACATCCAAGAGCCACCCTCCCTGCGGAGGGTGGCTTTTTTATGTCTTTTTGTCCCTATATTGTAATGCTCGCCCCCAAATATCTTCTTTTATTTTTAGAACATCAAAATAACCATCCCCGCCCGTTCTCAATTCTTGTGAGACATTATTTTTCGAAGAAAATATATAAACTTTTTTACCTTTGTTTTTTAGATAATTAACTAAAGCTAAAAAATCAGAGTCGCCAGTAAAAAATACTGACGTGGTATATTTTCCGATATGATGCAATGCATCGATAGTTATTTCTACATCCATATTCCCCTTTTCTTCAATAGATTGACCCTCCTCAGTTACTATACTAATACGCTTTAACACCTTTTTCTTAACATGGAATCCTAGCCCCTTTTTTAAGAAGGTAAAAAATTTATGCTTGCCATCTAAGTTATAATCCCTAGTTCCATCTGCGGGATAAGCAGTATAATAAAAAATCTCTATAGAAGAGCCTCTAAATTTAGTTTTTAAAAAAGATTTAAGCTTAGCATAATCAAAAAATTTTCCTTTTGCTTTTTGCGCCTCCCATAAATTAGAAACATCAATAAAGACATATACAGAATTATTTGGTATTGTAGAATTTTTCATACTTATATTTTACTCCAATCTTGCCCGATCTCCAAAAGGAGGCGAGTTTAGGGAAAAATCACCCCGAAAAATAACATAGTTATAACGGGGTAAACTTAAATAAACGGGTCAATTCATTGACCCGTTTATTTGGCTCTATTTTGAGATTTAAAACTGCTCCTGAAATTAAACGGCCCAGACGTAACGTCGAGGCCGTTTATTGTTTTTTACTTTCCCGATACTCCCAGAACGGGACCTGCGGACTATTTGTCCTCTGGCTTAGCGTCTGTTGAAGGTTCTTCTGCTGGGCCACTCTTAGGTTTTTCCGATGAATCGGAACCTCCGGTACCTGCGGCACCTTCGGCTTTTGAAGCTTTAGATATATGCTCTCCTATTTTCTGTAATTCTGCTGATAATTCACCCAAAGCTTTTTTGATAGCTTCTGTATCGCCGCCGTCTTTAACAGCTTTAACTGCTTCTACTTTTTCGGTAACTAATTTTTTAACATCTTCTGGCACTTTATCCCCCGCATCTTTCAAAGATTTTTCAGCTACATAGACTGTGCTCTCAGCTTGGTTTTTCATCTCTATTGCTTCTCTCTTTTTCTTATCTTCTGCTTCATGAGCTTTAGCTTCATTTTTTAATTTCTCAACTTCTTCTTTAGATAATGAAGAAGTAGCTTCTACTTTAACTGATTGAACTTTACCAGAAGCTTTTTCTTTAGCAGATACATTTAAAATTCCGTTAGCATCAATATCAAAAGTAACTTCTACTTGAGGAGTACCACGAGGTGCTGGAGGAACTCCGTCTAAAATAAATCTTGCTAAAGTTTTATTATCAGCGGCCATTTCTCTTTCGCCCTGAAGTACATGAATTTCTACAGTTGTTTGATTATCTGCGGCGGTAGAGAAGATTTGAGATTTAGCTGTTGGGATAGTTGTGTTTTTTTCAATTAATCTAGTAAACACTCCGCCCAAAGTCTCTATACCTAATGACAAAGGAGTAACATCAAGAAGCAATACATCTTTAACATCTCCTTGAATTATCCCGGCTTGAATAGCGGCACCTGTAGCTACTACTTCATCTGGATTAATGCCTTTATGAGGCTCTTTACCAAAAGCTTTTTTAACTGCTTCTACTATCGCTGGCATTCTTGTTTGACCACCGACTAGAACTACTTCATCTATATCGCTAGCACTAAAACCAGCTTCTTTAACTGTATCTAAGGTTAATTTAACTGAACGCTCTATTTCATTTCCTACAAGCTCTTCTAATTTAGCTCTGCTTAATTTCATTAAGAAGTGCTTAGGGCCAGAAGCATCTGAGCTGATATAAGGAATGTTTATTTCTGTTTCTACTGCTGTAGATAGTTCGTGCTTAGCTTTTTCGGCCGCCTCTCTTAATCTTTGCAAGGCTAGAGGATCTTTAGAAATATCTATACCTTCTTGCTTTTTATATTCAGTAACTAAATACTCAACAATCTTTTTATCAAAGTCGTCTCCACCCAAATGAGTATCTCCACCAGTGGACTTAACTTCTACTGTGTTATCACCTACTTCAAGTACAGATACATCAAAAGTACCTCCACCGAAATCATAGACAACGATTTGTTCGTTTTTCTTTTTATCTAAACCATAAGCTAATGCAGCGGCTGTAGGCTCGTTTAAAATTCTTTTAACTTTTAAGCCCGCGATTTCTCCAGCATTTTTAGTAGCTTGTCTTTGACTATCATCAAAATAAGCTGGGACCGTGATAATAGCTTCTTCTATTTTCTCCCCCAACTTAGCTTCTGCATCGGCTTTAAGCTTGGCTAGTACCATCGCTGACACTTCTTCTGGTTTTAGCCACTTATCGCCCATTTTTACTTCTACTCCGCCGGTAGAAGACTCTTTAATCTCATAAGGAAGAGATTTTTTATCTTCTTGAACTTCTTTATCAGAAAATTTTCTTCCGATAAATCTTTTAACTGAATAAACAGTATTTTGTGGGTTGGTAACGGATTGACGCTTGGCTAATAAACCAACTAAACGCTCACCTGCTTTACTTATTGCTGCTATTGAAGGGGTTGTTCGATTACCTTCTGTATTTTCTATTATTTTTGATCCGCTTGATTCCATAACTGCCATAGCGGAATTTGTTGTACCTAAATCTATACCTAAAATTTTTGCCATATATTTATTTATTTATTTATTTGTTTATTAACTCCGACGCTTTAGTCGGAGCCCCGATTTCGACGTCGGGGTTAATTATTTTGCTCCGACACCTTGGTCGGATTCCCGACTGACTAACGTCGGGGCTAACTTTACTCTTACTGGTCTGATGACCTTATCATTTAATTTGTAGCCTGAGCTGACGACAGCCGATACTTTACCAGGCTCTACTTTATTATCTTCTTGCTCACCTATTGATTCATGAAGGGCGGGATCAAATTCTACTCCTTTAGAGGCTTTAATCTTTTCTAGATTATATCTCTTAAGAGTGTCTTCTAGCTGACTTTTGATTCTTTCTAATCCTTCATTATTTTTTTCTGCCATAAGAGCTAGCTCAAAACTATCTAATATAATAAGCAAGTCGCCGATAATCATTTCTTTCGTGTAATTCGCCATATCTGAAAACCTTTTTGCTTCTTCTTTTTGATAATTTATAAAATCTGCTTTTGCTCTTTGCCACCCGGCTAGGTATTCAGCGCATTGCTTGCAGTCTTTTGTGTTTTCAACGTTTTGACCGAGATCCTCCTTAACTTCGGTCTCTGGGGGTTTTTTAATATCTTCTTTATTTTGTTTGTCTTTATTCGTCATATTCGTGGAATAATTTAAATAATTTTAAATTTCTATCATAGTCCATACGCTTAGGACCAATAATTGCTATTAAAACTTTTTCTCCGTTAATATCATAACTATCTACAATTACTGAAAGGTTTTCGCTTTTAGTAATCGGACTTCTTTTTCCTATAAATACTTGAGGTCTATCTAATTGCTTGAATGCCTTATTAACTAAATCTTCAAAACGATTATCTAACATTTCAAAGTCTCTGATAATTTCTTGAAAATCTTCTTTCATTTCTAGGTCTAATCTATCAAATAAATCATCTAAACCACTTTTATATACTTGGTGTTCTTTTTGGCTAGTGCCGACGCCTAATAAATGAGTAACATCTGAAAACTCCCTAACAAAATCTTGGATTTTACCATTTTTAAGTTTGGTGGCTAAAGATCCGCTACGGCCCGATAAAATTCTTTTAGAATCCATTGCATCATCAATAGCGCTATCAACAAAAAATTGATAACCCTTGTCAGTAGGCATTCTACCTCCTGAGGTATGAAGCTGTGTTAAATAGCCTTCTTTAGTAAGATTATTTAATTCGGCCCTGATAGTGGCGTCTTTAACGCCAAAATCACAAACCTTAGCTAAGCCCTTAGAACTAACTGGTTCACCAGACTTAATATATTCTTTTATTGCAGCTTCTAAAACTGCCTTACTTCTTAAATTCATTTTAGCCCGTTAGAGATAGGAAGCGTTTTAGTCTATTTTTTATATATCGCTTACCCATTCCTGTTTTTAAATATTTTTCTCTCGACGTTGCATCTTGTTGGTCTAAACATGCCTCGTAATAAATCAATTCAAATGGCTTTCTTTTTCTAGTTGATTTAACCCTGCCAGAATTATGTTCTTTAAAACGCTTACGTAAATCATTCGTATATCCCGTATACCAATTCTTGTCTTTTTTACTTTGTATTACGTATATATATAAAACATAATATTTATCTCTAACGGGCTAAATTACAACTCGTATAATTATACAAAAGTTAGCACTCTAGCGTCAAGAGTGCTAAAATATCCTTGACCTAATCCACAAAAATAGGCGATATTATAAGTATCAGTTCTTTGGCAGGAGAGATAAGATGGACTACAGACTAGAATACAGTAGATCTAGGACCGAACTTACTATTCACCTAGATGAAGAAGTTTGTGATATCGATACTCGTTTCTATAATAAATTTCATAACTATGACGCCCAAGAAGAATACGTTCAACAAATGTGGAACATTAAGGGCGTTATGGAGATTAAACTTGAAAGATACCGTGTAACTATATCTAAAGGTAAGGTTTTCAAATGGACAGATGAAATGATTAAGGAAATAATTCTTGCGCTTCTTGGCTATTTTGATTTTACTGGCGAAGCTGTAGAAACGGATTATCCAGAGTCTTATCATTTCGATGAAAAAACTAAACTTTGGTACGAAGACGCTTACTCTGATTACGAGCTACACAGGTTTAGATTTGTTTCTAAAGAAATAAGTATGAAAGAAAAATGGTTTAAAAGAGAAGGAACCAACACTACCCCCGAAGAACCTGACATACCTCCTCTGGAATAAAATAAATAAAGCCCCGACTAAGTCGGGGCTCTTTTTAAAGGGGTCACAAAATATTCTTTAGCCTGTTCTTTAAGCTAGTTCTCATGGTGCAATTATCTTAAAAGATAACCATATCTTTTACTATCATCTCCCTTAATGGAAACGATTAGCCCACCTTCTTCAATCCACTTAAGTTGGAACTTTAAGGATTTGTAATCTCCTACCTTCCAAGATTTATCTTTTTGAAGAATGGCACAGGCGCCAGCACTACCAACGTATTCAGAACATTTTAATACCAGAGTGTCGATGTTGTTAAAAATTAAATATCCTCTACAGCCGTAGTTATTAACGAATTGCTCCTTTCCATAAGTTATAAAAATTCTTTCAGTTCGATAAACTTTATTTTTAATCCATTTCCAAAACTGCCACCACTTTTTTTCTTTAACTTCATAAATTCCAAGATAATTAAGACTCTTGGGTGATGCCCAATCAACCTGAGACAGGGCATATTCTTTATTTAAAGAACATTTACCCGTATTCAACGAAGACGGATTAGTGTTAGAAATATTTCTTTCTTGCAAAGAACTACATGCAGAAAAGATAGGAATAATAAAAGCTAGAATAAAAACTTTTTTCATCTACTCCTCCTTTTTTACAAGTTGCCTATATAATACATCAAAAATCCTATTAGTCAATTAAATATGGTATAGTTAAGATAGATGAGGATAATAAAGAACAAACTTACTTGGATCGATATCTTAAATCCGACCAAGAAAGATATTGAATTCATAAATAAGGGGCATAAATTTCACCCGATTATCCTAGACGAATTGTTTCATGCTTCTGCTAGATCCAAAGTAGAGTCATATAAAAAATATCTCTTCCTTACTTATCATATGCCCATATATGATAATAAGCTTAAAACTTCACGAAGGGCTGAAGTAGATTTTATTGTCACTAAAGATAAAGTTATTACTGTGCATTACGAAGATTTAGAACCGATTAATAATTTCTGGAGAAAATTAAGTAATAATAAATTATTCAAAGACAGAGTTATGAAAGATAACACTGGATTTATTTTATATTATTTAATTGAAGAAATATTAGCCTTCTCTGAGAGACAGCTACGCCATATTGAATCAAAAACAACCGACGTATCAAAAAGACTATTCCAAAATAGAGAAGCTGCTCTTCTAGAAAATATTTCTTACTTGAAAAGAGATATTCTAGATTACAGCATCATTAGTAAGCCTCAAAAAACTGTTTTAGAGTCTCTTAAAGAAGTGGCTGGTGGATTTTGGAATAAAGATATGAAAATTTATTTCTCTGACTTAACTGGAGACCACTTAAAAATAATTCAACACTTAGAAAACTTTAAAGAAACCGTAGCTGCTTTAGGAGAAACTAATGCTCAGCTACTCAACGCCAAAACAAACGCAGTTATGCAGAAATTTACAGTACTCGCCTTCTTAACCTATCCCCTAGTTATCTTAACCTCTTTATTTGATATTAAAGTGGTAGATAATATTATGGCTAATCATCAAATAATGTTTGTTACCAGCTTTGGGATAGTATTTATTGTTACCATTATCATGCTTGCTATCTTCAAGAAGCGGGGTTGGTTGTAAGCCTAATTACAAGAACTAAATAAAAAAGCCCGACTCTAGAATCGGGCTTTTGAATACCGCGATTTTTGGCTTATAATTTATAGTATGATTAGAATCTTTAATACTCTCTCTGGAGAGATGGAAAATATCCCACAGAAAAGAAAAAAGTCTCTAGATATTTTTGTTTGCGGGCCAACTGTATATGACTATTCCCATATTGGGCATGCTCGTACTTATATTGCTTTTGATACTATTATTCGCTTTTTAAAATCTCAAAAAATTCCCGTCTATTACTTACAAAATATCACTGATATAGACGATAAAATTATTGCTAGAGCTAAAGAACAAAAAATAGATCCTAAAAAGCTAGCTGGAAAATTTGAAAAAGAATATTACAAAGACATGAAAGCTCTTAATATAAATTCTGTTAAAAAATATGCTAGAGCTACCGACTATATCCCTCAAATTATTAAACAAGTAAAAACTTTAATGAAAAAGAGTTATGCTTATAAAATTGAAGGTGATGGAATTTATTTTGATTTATCTAAATTTCCTGAATACGGAAAACTCTCTAAAAGAACATCTAATCAGGCAGAAGATGCTGTCTCTCGTATAGACGAAAGTGTAAAGAAAAAAAATAAAGGCGATTTTGCTCTTTGGAAATTCTCTATCGAAAACGAGCCCTCATGGAAATCTCCTTTTGGTGATGGGCGTCCGGGTTGGCACATTGAAGACACTGCGATATCAGAAAAGTTTTTTGGGCCTCAATATGATTTGCATGGTGGCGCCGTGGACTTAAAATTCCCTCATCATGAATCAGAAATTGCTCAACAAGAAGCGGCTTCCGGTAAAAAACCTTTTGTAAAAATCTGGATGCATACAGGCTTCTTATTAATTAATGGAGAAAAGATGTCTAAGTCTCTGGGTAACTTCACTACTATTAAAGATTTCTTAGAAATTTATCCTGCTGATGTTTTAAGATTTATTATTGTATCTCATCACTACCGCTCTCCTATTGATTACAGCCAAAACTTAGCCACACAAGCGTCTGCCTCCTTAAGACATATTTATAGATTTAATGACAGATTGTCAGCTATTAAAAATAAAAAAGGACTTGGTAAGCAGATCAAGGATATATTGGTCAGAGGCAATAAAGTATTTACCTCGGCTATGTCTAACGATTTTAATACTCCTAAGGCTATAGCAGGTATATTTGATGTAATGCGCTTAATCGAGCCTAAAATATGGACTTTGAGCAGGGCTGAGGCTAAATATATTAAGAAATTCTTAGAAAATAATCTAGATATTTTAGGTATAAAACTACCTAAAACAGCTAAAATTCCGACTCAAATAACTAAAATAGTTAAAGACCGAGAGTTATTAAGAAGTTCTAAACAGTTTGCTCAAGCAGACGTCTTGCGTAAAAAAATAGACAAGTTAGGATACATTATAGAGGACACTCCACAAGGACCAATAGTTCTCAAAATTTAAACTTTTATATATGACTCAATCAATTAAATTACAACCTCAAAATATCGAGGCGGAACAGTCTGTAATTGGGGCGTTGATGTTAGATAAAAATGCAGTAATTAATGTTGCTGATATTTTACTTCCTGAAGATTTTTACAAGCCAGCTCATGAAAGAATATATGAAGCTATATTAAATCTTTATGAAAAAAGACAGCCTATTGATATATTAAGTGTCACTGAAAAATTAAAAAAAGATAAAGTACTTAAAGAAGTTGGTGGTAATACTTACCTAACTCAACTTATTGATTCTGTGCCAACTGCTGCTCACGTAGAGCATTATGCCGGCATTGTTAAAGAAAAAAAAGTTCTTAGAGACTTAATTAGAACGTCTGCAGAAATTACAGAAAATGCAGTTGATTCAACTAACGATGTATCTGTTATATTAGACGATATTGAACAAAAGATTTTTGCTATTTCTCAGAAATCTTTTAGTCATAAATTTATAAATATTAAAGACGAACTTAAAGGAGCTTACGCCAGAATAGAAAAACTTCATCAAGGCGATGGATCTTTACGCGGTGTGCCCACTGGATTTCGTGAAATAGATAGTTTGCTTTCTGGATTACAAAATTCTGATTTAATTGTACTTGGTGCTAGGCCTTCTATGGGTAAAACATCTTTAGCCTTAGATATTGCCAGACATGTTGGTTTAAATGAAAATAAGCCCGTTGGTATATTCTCTTTGGAAATGGGGCGTGAACAGATTGTAGATAGATTAATTGCCTCTGAGGCAGGGATCCCCCTATGGGAACTTAGAACAGGAAGATTAAAGGATGAAGAGGATTTTGGATTAATCCAACACGCCTTAGATAAGCTATCTAAAGCCCCTATTTTTATTGATGACACTCCTTCTCCTACTATTTTACAGATGCGCTCTATGGCTAGAAGACTTCAGTCTGAACATGGCTTAAGTCTTATTGTGGTGGACTATTTACAACTTATTCAGCCACGCAATAATGGAGAAAGTTTAGTGCAACAAGTAACTGAATTCTCTAGAGGTTTAAAGGGAATGGCCCGTGAAGTAAATGTACCAGTACTCGCCCTATCACAGCTATCCCGCGACGTAGACAAAAGAGAAGTTAAACGACCCAGATTATCTGATCTTAGAGAGTCTGGTGCTATTGAGCAGGATGCAGATATCGTATTCTTTATTTACAGAAAAGATAAAGACAAAATTAATCCAACTATAGAAGAAGAAAATACCGCAGAAATTATTATTGCCAAGCACCGAAATGGTCCTACTGGAGTAGTTAAGCTTAAATTCAATGCTGAAAGAGCTTGTTTCCAAAATATTGATTACCGACAAGAATAAAATGCTGCCTGATCCAATTAAAAAATTTGTAGACGCATTCTCTAAATTGCCATCTATTGGCCCTCGCCAAGCAACTAGGCTAGGATTTTATATTGCTGGTCTTGGTAAGGAAAGAATTAAAATATTTACTGATGCCATAGCTGGATTAGCTAATTTAAATAAATGTAGTAGGTGTTTTAGAACTTATGCCAATCAAGGCGATTTTTGTTCTATTTGTTCTGATTCAACTAGATCTAAAAACCTCATTGCTATAGTTGAAAAAGAAACCGACTTATTATCAATAGAAAAAACCAAGCAGTTTAACGGATGGTATTTAATACTTGGTGAACTACATAAATCAGGAGAATTAGAACCAGAACAAAAAAGAAGAATTAATAGCTTAAAAGAATTTATTAAAAATACTTTAGGCGGAAAAGCTGAAGAAATTATCCTAGCTATTAATCCAACTGTTTATGGAGATTTAAATTCTTCTCTACTTAAAAAAGAATTAGAGCCATTGGCTCAAAAAATAACTCGCTTAGGAAGAGGTATTCCAACTGGTGGCGAAATAGAATTTGCTGATGAAGACACTCTCGGACAATCTCTTGAAAGAAGAAATTAATTAATATAGTATTAATACTAGTTTCTTTTTATATAGTGGAGAAATGAATGGAAAAATTGCAGTCTATCTGCGGCATAATTATCTCAACAGGATTAATAATAAGCATAATAAGTTTTTTAATTATGATAATATTTAATTTAAAAGATCCTAATTTGGCTGGATATTTGTCAATAATTAGTCTCGGGTTAACAGTAATCGCAACAATTATTATGCCACCCCAAAAAATATAATTAAAAAGCGACTCAATTGAGTCGCTTTTCTTTATACCTTCATTGAAACTACTTCTACTCCTGAGTAAGGCTGTCTATGGCCTTTCTTTTTACGATAGCGAGTTTTGGAATGGTACTTGAAAACAATTTTTGTTTTATCTTTTCCTTGTTCTAAAACCTTTCCTTCAATTTTAACGCCTTCTACATATGGAGTACCGATTTTTACATCTTCTCCATCTGCATATAATAAGACTTTATCCAAAACAAACTTGTCGCCAAGCTTAGTGTCTAATTTTTCTACTTTTAATTTTGACCCAGCTTCAACTTTATATTGTTTTCCGCCAAGTTCTACGATTGCAAATGCCATATATATATTTAAATCAATTAATGGAAATAATAACATTAACCGCTAAAAGAATCAACACCGTAAAGACCAAGGTACTGAAAGACAATAAATAAGACAAAAATCGCTCCTTTAGATAAAATTCATTAGCTAAAATTAAATTAATAAGCCAAATAATTGCTGCTACTCCCAAGATACCCAAAACATCATTATAAGTACCAAAAAAATCTGCTCCAGTAAAAACATCTAAATGAATTATTAATAAATTACTGCTCTCAAAAAGATTTAATTGAGTAATAAAAAAAGCACTAACTAAAATAACTAAGCTTAAAGCAAATAATGAACTGGTGTATTTATTTTTGATAATGTTTGGGACTGTTAACATGATTTTGTGGTCCTAACGGGGATCGAACCCGTGTTTTCAGGATGAGAACCTGATGTCCTAGCCACTAGACGATAGGACCTTAATATAATCAGTATTATATTATAAAAATGGGTCGCTTGGAAGCGACCCATAAGATTATGGCTTAATCCCTAAAATGCCTTCAACGAGATTGAGCGGAGCTTGAAATTGAGGCTTTCCCTCTTCTCTAAGCTCTTTGATAAGGGGCTGGATAGCTTCTAGAGTACTCCTAATCATGTTATTAAAACCATTTGTTAGATTCTGATTCTTTTTGTAGTCCCTTGCCTTCTCTTCAGAGATTTTAGCGGTAGTTACGCCAGCAGAAACTTCTAAAAGAAGTCTTGTTCTAGAAAAAATATCCAAAAGATTAACTTCAGACTTTTCAAGTAGATCCTTGCTTCTCAATTCCTTCTCTTTACCGATTACATACCTAAGAGCATCATCTAGCATCATCATTTTCCACCCCCATCACAATTATTTAATACTGCCCTTAAAATACTATAAAAAAGCATTAAAGTCAAGAAAGAACTACTTAATCAGTAGTGGTTCTAAATTTTCTTTATTTCATTTACTATTTTTTCAAGCCCTATCGCATGCGAGGCTTTCAATAGTACTAAATCTCCTTTTTTCATTAATTTTTGAACTTCTTTTTGAGCCCCTTCGGCTGTATCAAAACTAAAAATATTTTTCTTAGCCATTCCTTTTTCATTGGCAGCCGAGGCGATAAACTTAGATCGTAATCCCACTGTAACTAATATATTAAACACCTTAGGAACCATTCTTCCGATTAACTCATGAGCTTCTGTAGAAAATTCACCTAATTCTAACATATCCCCTAAAACTGCTATTTTTCTTGGAGCTTCTATACTGCGCGCAGTATCAATAGCTGCTTCCATAGAAAGTGGAGAGGCATTATAAGTATCATCCATAACTAAAGTTTGTTTAACTCCTGGAATAATACGACCCCTGCCATCAACTACTTCATAATCTTTTAACGCATCCGCTATCTTAACTAAATTAATTCCGAAAACAGATCCAACTGCTGCCGCGGCGGCAGCTGCATAAGCTTGAGATTTGCCAAAAGCACCATTTAGCCTAACTGGCACAAAACTACCTGCGTAACTTAATTTAAAAGCGATGCCAATCGGTCTATCGTCCTCTTTACGTATTTCGAAATTACTGATTAGCATTTGAGAATCAGAATTAAATCCAAATGACATTATGTGAGCACGAGTTCTTTCTTTCATATTATATACTGTTACTTCATCGTGATTTAAGATGGCAAAACCAGTAGCTGGCAAGGTTTCAATCACTTTTGATTTTTCTCTAATAACTGCCTCACGACCACTGTACGCTTCTACATGGACAGGAATATCCCCAATAGCCGTAACAACACTAATTTGGGGCTTAGCAATATCTAATAAATATTTTATATCTCCTGGCTTGTCAGCGGCGTATTCTAAAACTAATAATTCGGGATACTTAAATGGAAAAATTAATTTCAAAATAGAAACTAAAGCAACTTTGTACCAAAAATAATCTCCTTTTATTTCTATGTAATCACCTAAAATGGTTAAAGGGATACCAAATTCATTATTAAAATTACCACTGCTCGCCCTAACATTGCGATGTTTTTTAAGAACTGTATAAATAGCTTCTTTAGTAGATGTTTTACCAACTGTCCCCGTTACAGCAATAACACCTGGTTGATATTTCTTAATAGTCCTAACTGATAACCAGCGGACGAAATCTTGAAGATATTGTTTTAATATTTCTTTTTTCATATTTTATAAATTATTCTAAATGATCTGGTGGCACATTGTAATAGTTTAATAAAAATTCTGCTAAATCACGAAATGAAGGAACAACAGTTAAACCAGCAAGTGGAGCACCATATGGATTATCTATTCTTATTAAAATAGTAAACTCTGGATCATAAGCTGGAGCAAAACCTACAAATGTATGAATAAATTTATCCTCTGCATAGCCCCCTTTAATAGGGATTTGAGCAGTTCCTGTTTTGCCAGCAACATCGAATTTAGGTATAGCAGCTACAGTAGCCTTTGAAACAGCAGAAACTAACATATCAGTGGCTTGTTTAGCAGCTTTTTCACTCACTACTCTTCTCATTACTTCCGGCTCTTTGTCTGCTAATAAATAAGGTCTCATTAAAACACCACCGTTAGCAATTGAAGATACGGCGTTAATTAATTGAATAGGAGTAACAGAAACCCCTTGTCCAAAAGAAGCTGTGGCAAAGTTTACATCTCTAGAATCACCTTCTAAATTTCTTAAGCTACCACCAACTTCTCCTGGAAGGGCTATACCGGTAGTTTCTCCAAAACCAAACCTTGTAAGGTAATTATAAAATAAATCCTTGCCGATTAAGCTTTGAGCATACGCTGCACCAGTATTAAGAGAGCCTTCAATAACCTCTGTCATTGTAGTACGGCCGTGAGCCTTTTTATCCCAGTTTTTGATAGTGAAACCATCTAGTTTAAGTTCACCGCTATCATAATAAGTTGTATTAGGAGTTAACTTGCCAGCATCTAAACCAGCCGACATAGTAATAATTTTCATGACGGATCCCGGCTCATAAACTGTTTCAATCGCAGGATTCAAAAAGTTTGCAAGACGATATTCACCATAATTATTAGGATCAAATCCAGGAGTTGCTCCCATCGCTAAAATTGCTCCTGTTTTAGGGTTTTGAACTATTACCATGCCTCTATCAGCAGAATATTTATCTACTAATTTATTTAGAACTTCTTCTGCTTGAGTTTGAATATTAGAATCAATAGTTAAATATAAGTCTTCACCAGCAACTGCCTCTGTAATATTGTCACCATTTATACTTCCCATTTTTCCGGAAAGTTCTTCATTATAATACAATTCTAAACCATATCTTCCAGTAGGAATATAATTATTATCTGTTGGAGCAGTAAAACCGATAATTTGAGAGGCTAATTCTCTAAATGGATAAAATCTATATTTATCTTCGCTAATATAAATACCCTCAAAACTTAACTCTTTGACTTTTGCTACTTGCTCATCAGAAGCTTTTCTAGTAAATAATTCATAAGGATCATCTGACTTGCTCAACATTTTAAACATCTTTTCTTCATCAATATCAAAATAAGGGGCTAGTTCGCTAGTCACTAGGGCTGGATCTTGTATTTCTAATGGAACAGCATAAATAGTAGGGTAATATTTAGTAATAGCGGCTGGGATACTATTATTATTTTTATCTGTAAAATAAATACCGCCTCTATCGGCCTCTAAAGACCATGATAATTGAGCGGCTCCTCTTTTAGCATAATCTTCTCCTTTTATAATTTGAAGATTATAAATATTAAAAATTAGCAATGAATACAAACTTGAGAAAAATACTATAGTAAAAAATAAGCGGGTTTTCATTATCTTTATAAATTCAACTCAACAGGAAAAGCTTAAACTATCTTTTAGCTAATCCTCTGTGCTCTACATAACTAGGATTTTTATCCTGTACTAGATTATGTTTTTTAATAACCTCATCCAAGTTCCGAATATCAAGCATGCTGTAAAGCTCGTTTCTTAAATCTGCATTTGAAGATTCAAATCTTTGTACTTCTTTTTCTTTAACAGAAATCTGATATTTCAAACTAACGTTAAGATTATATAAATATATGTATGAGACAGCGAAAGTAAATAATAAGGCTGCAATATAAACAAATTGATAACTCTGCTCTCTTTGTTTGTTTGGTTCTATAATTGTCATTTTAATATGGCTGCTCGAAGTTTTGCTGACCTCGAACGTGGATTATTTATTGTTTCTTCTTTTGTTGCTATTATTGGTTTCTTAGTAAGAAGATTTAATCGACCTTTTTTATATAATTCTCTAAATTTTAATTTAACTATTCTGTCTTCTAATGAATGGAAAGAAATAATTACCACTCGCCCACCTGGACTTAAAACCTTATCTATTGAGTCAATGATTTTTTCTATATTTTCTAATTCTTTATTTATAAAAATTCTAAATGCTTGAAAAGTTCTTGTTGCTGGATGAATGCGTCCCTTTTCATATTTACCCGGTACAGCTGCCGACACTATATTGGCTAATTGCTTACTTGTTTCAATGTTTTTGCGATCTTTATAAATAGCTTCAGCAATTCTTCTAGTGTAACGTTCTTCTCCATATTTTCTGATAATTTCTGTCAACTCTTCCTTAGTTGCATATTTGAGAAAATCTCTTAAAGATTCTAAATTATCGTTATATGTCATCAGAAGGGGCTCGTCTTTTTGAAAACTAAATCCCCTGCCTCTTTTTTCTAACTGTTCTGAAGAAAAACCTAGATCAAGAAGTAGTCCATCTGCTTTAGGAAAATTATTTTCTTTCATAATGTTTTTAAGAGAAGAATAATTTCCATTTACACAAATTACATTTTTATCTGATTTAAATTCATCTTTAAGATTTTTGACGTTTTCTTCGTCGTAATCTACTAAAAGTAATTTTCCAGTTTTACCTATAAGCTTTAAAATCTCAGAAGAATGGCCACCGCTTCCAGCAGTACCATCAATCATTGTCTCGCCCTTTTTAGGATCGAGTGCTTCTATTACTTCTTTTAAAAGAACTGGAACATGCATGTCTTAAATTCCCAACTCCCCTAGCTGCTCGGCTATTTCGTCTGACGCAGCTTCGGTTTTTTCTCTATTTTCGTTCCATGCTATCTCATCCCAAATTTCTAATCTGTCATATAATCCTGCGACAACAGCATGTTTTTTTAACCCAGCATATTTTCTCAAATAATCCGGAATTAAAACTCTTCCCTGAGAATCAATACTAACTTCCATAGCTCCGGCCAACATTAATCTTTGAAAAGATCTGTTGTTAGCTTTTGCAAAAGGAAGATCAACAATTTTGCTAGCAATATCTTTCCATTGAGACTTATCAAAAACAAAAAGACAGTGGTCTAATCCACGTGTCACTATTGCGCCACCCTTTAATTCCTTACGAAATTTTGTTGGCACCGCCATTCTCCCTTTTTGATCTAATGAATGTTGATATTCTCCAATAAACATAGTCGTAAATAGGCTCAAAGCCCTTAACTTAATTTAGGCGTGGTTCAAGAGGTTTTATTCCTAGATATCCCCAGATTTCTGGCTTATCCCCATAGTTATCCACATTCCCCCACCACAATTTTAGTATAAACCACTTAGCCCCAAAACAAAACACATTGATTGTGTATAAGTTAAGATTATCCCCCGAATAAAAAAAGCCCACTAATTTATTATTAGTGGGCTAATATTTTATGGCTTTTTACCATTAATTTCTTTAAGGTCACCGCTGATACTACCAAAAACAATTTCAACATTTATTCTTAATGGAATATGTCGCTTATCTCTAGTAAGCCAAATTTTCATGCTTTTACCCTTTTGAATGAAAAGTCCCTCTTCTCTAAGAGTCGGCTCTACCATGATTGTACTACGCGGATCTTTTCGCGAAATAAAAAGGATTGCCTTTCTAAGAACTTTTACTTTTAATGGCCAAGTTTTACCAGTGCTAACATCTATCTCTACTTCATCATCTACTTCTAATTTATGAGGTCGAATGTAATAAACACTAGATAAAATATCTTGAACTGGGCCAGCCACTGTGCCAGTGCTATATCTAAAAGTTCCATCTTCATCTACTTGCTTTGTTAAACTCTTATTATTTTTATAATCAAAGACAGTCCATTCATCTCTGTAAAAATCTCCTTCTCTTAAATTTTTTGAATAAGCTAAAGACCTTAAATCTTTAACACTTACCCAAGATTCATTTGTATCTCTTACTTTGTAAAAAGCGTCAGCGAATCTATTAGACTCCGCCTTCGAAATAATATGATAAGCTGGCTCACCATTAAAGTTAACAATTTCTTTAACTTCAATATAAGCATGCCCCATAGAAATAACGCCCCATTTTAATTCGTACTTTAATTCTTCGCCAAACCACGGAACGGTTATTTCTTTTTTAGAAAGAGAAATGGTCCCCCGAATTAAGTCATAAGGACTAGATATTGTATTACTAGAAATTTCTAAGGCATTAACTTTAGAAACCAAAACAAAGCATAAAATAGTAAAAAGAATATTCTTTTTATTCAATTGCTTCCTTTCTTATTATTAATAAGCTAATAAGAGAATATATTAATAATAAATAAAAAACAACCATTTTAACGGTTGTTTTTTATTTTAGATTTACTGTAATTCTACAGTAGCACCAGCGTCTTCTAAAGACTTCTTAAGCTTATCTGCGTCCTCTTTAGGAAGATTTTCCTTAACAACTTTTGGAGCAGCATCAACGATGTCTTTTGCCTCCTTAAGTCCTAAACCTGTTGCTTCACGAACAGCTTTAATGACTTGGATTTTTTGAGAACCAGCGTCTTTCAACATTACATTGTAAGCGCTCTTTTCATCATCCCCTCCCGCTGCAGCACCTGCACCAGCGGCTGCTACTGGCATAGCGGCAGAAACTTCGAACTTTTCTTCCATAGCTTTAACTAATTCAGCTAGTTCGGTAACTTTCATGTCGCCTACCTTGTCTAAAATATCTTTAAATTTTTCATCCATAATTTTATATTTTACTTAATTATAATTTATGCGCTTTTGCCATCTCCCTCCTTATCGGCAGGTGAATCAGCTGGCTTTTCAGCGCCTTCAACTGATTCTGGTTTTTCTTCTTTTCCCGCTTCGGTTGGTTTAACTTCTTCAGCTTTTGACTCTTCTTTAGGAGCCTCTTCTGTTTTAGGAGCTTCAACTGGTCCTTTCTTTCCCATTTCATTTAAGACCATCATCATTTTCTTAATAGGCATAGTTAACATCATCGCTATTTGGGCTAAGAGAATCTCTCTAGGAGGAAGTGTTGCAATTGCATTAAAATCTTCCATAGTTACTAACTCTTTTTCGTTAGCGTCATAAGCACCCAATACATTGAAAATACCCTCTTTGGCTTTTTCAACTCCTTTAGCAAATTTGTGAATAATGGAAGCAACGCTAGATAAATCTCCTTCTGCGTAAACAGTACCTAATTGATTTTTAGTCTGATTAGCATCAAAAGAAATTCCGACATCTTTCAAAGCAATATTTACTAATCGCTTCTTCATTACTTTAACATCAGCACCTACTTTTTTAAGCTCGCCTCTAAGTTTTTTAAAGTTTTCTACTGTTACCCCGCTAAATTCGGTAAAGATAGTGGTCTTACTACTAGAAAGCTTTTTAGAAGCCTCATCAATCATCGCGCTTTTTTGCTGTTTTGTTAATGGCATATTGTTAATTTTTAATAAAAAATAGACCTTTATGGTCCATAGACTTACTCGCCAATATAGCAAGTGAGATTTTCCTCGACGGGACTTATTGATTGCCCGTTGTCTACAGAACATATGTATAATAGCAAATAGACATAAATTGTCAATAAATTTATCTACCCCGCCTTGGCAGAGTCTATTATTTATAGTTAATCGCTTTATTTTTAGATAAATAATAAAAAGACCGTCATAATGACGGTCTAGATTCTTTATAGAATTTCACTGTTTTTTCTTCTACTTTAAGAACTAATTTATCTCCTGCTTTTACTAGTCCACGATCTTTCATTCTCCCCAACGGAAGACGAATGTATTTATCAAATTTACTTTTCAAAAGCTTTATTCCTAAGGCAGGATTATCTAAAGATTCTTCAGCGATAAACTTTTTTACTTCGTCGCTCATTTTTATGACTACAGGGAAATTATATTTCTTTACCAAATCCGTATGAAATCTAGCGAGTTCAATTTTTAAAATTTCCATATAAGCATCAACTTCGTAAGGTCTATACATATAGACTCTATCTACTAAGCTTAGAAAACGCGGTGAAAAATATTCTTCTACCCTTTCACGGCTATCCAAATAAAATTTATTACTATCTTCTTTAGATTTCTTTTGAGTAATCCCTCTGAAACCAATGCCCTCACCCTGCTCTACTCGATCTTCTCCATCAACAACATTGCTGCAACTTATAAAAATAATAGAATTTTTAAAACTAACTCTACCATTTTTTGTAGCGATTACTCCGTGTTCTAGAAGCTCCATTAACATACTAAACTCAGTAGGGTTCAAGTCAGAAACATGATTAATGAAAATTATTGATCTTAGCTCATAAAATTCTCTAAGAAAAATATTCGATGAAGCCTCAAAGCTCTTTTCAGCCTTGTCTAGTCTTTCTTGCAAATCTTTATTATTAGGATTCTGTTGAAGTAATTTTTCTAATTCACTAATTGCCTCAAAGTCACTGTGATATAGTTTAGCCTTTAATTTAAAATCAGGATTATTATTTTCTTGATAAGTATAATCACCAATATTTACTTCATTTTGAGTTAAAGCTGAAAGAGTTTCAAAAAAATAGTGACCAGGAATATAAGTGAAAGCACTAGAATTATTGAACATATATTCAGCCAAACTTTTAACCAATAATTTTTTACCAGATTTAGAGGGTCCGATTAAAAGCGCTATATGAAGAGGTTCTTCATCTTTACGATGAAGACCGGAATCGCTTAAAGAAACTTTTTTAACAAAGCTTTTTAAGATATCGTCTTGCCCCTTAATACGCAATTTAAGAAATTCAAATAATTTCTCAGAGCTAGGGCTGAGCGATTCGCCGTCTAGAGATTTCGATTCCATTAGACCTCTCTCTATATTTTAAGATGCTATGTTTACTATATTCTAAATAAACTATGGGCGCAACTAATCTAGTGAGATATTAAGGGAACAAAATTAAAGCCAAAATATTCTTTTGTCTCAAATTTATTTTTAGCTAATTTATCTAAAACTAATATACTGTCTTTAACAGGGGCTACAATTCTTCCTCCTATTTTTAATTGATCTTTCCATTCTAAAGGAATATCTTCTGCCGAAGCTGCAGAAATTATTTTGTCATATGGAGATCCTTCTTCATATCCCTTAGAGCCATCTCCTAATAGGAGATCTACTCTACGATTACTAATGGCCTCATATTTTTGGATGTTATTTTCTGCTATATCGTATAATTCTCTAACTCTTTCAATAGAAAATATTTTTCCACCATCCCCTACTAAATCTGCCATTAAGCCAGTTTTCCAACCCGAGCCAGTACCTATCTCTAATACTTTTTCTCCAAACTTAAGATCTAACAACTCAAGCATGAAGGCTACTACTAATGGTTGAGAGATTGTTTGTTTATTTCCTATCGGCAAGGCACTATTTTCGTAAGCTCTATTTTGTAGATCATCTGAAACAAAGCTTTTTCTATCTATATTTTTGAAAGCCTCAATAACGGCTGGTGTTTTTAAATAACCCTCTTTAATAAGATTATTAATTAAATCTTCTTTAGTATTCATATAGTCTAAGTATAACAAATAAAAAAGCCCCGAATTTCTTCGGGGCTATATATTTTATCCTTCGAAAGGATGAGGAAATAATTCTTTCCCATCCACAGGAAACGGCTTAAGCGCATATTTACGCATCATTTCAGTGTCTAAGATCATAAAGCGTATAGGGCCACAGTCAAATCCTCCAACTGGTACCGAATACACGACTGAGAACACATTCTGCTCAGAACCATCGATCTGACGACCGAAAGATCCTTCGCCTTGTTCACAGCCCGTCTTAACGTTAAGCATATCACGCGTAATTCTAATACCGCCTTTATGGTCGTCACCAGAATTATTGAGAACCGGTAAACCGATCTCTGTGTTTTTAATGCTTCTACGATAAGCACGTTCTTGAGTCTTATCCATCTTACCCTGCTTATGTTTAAGCACGATAGAATAAGCCTTTTTACCATTAATTCTCAAGCAGCCACGAGCCTCACCGAGAGGTCCGTATTGAGGAGCGGTAAGCTGAGTAGCAATACCCTCGCAAATAACAATAAGTCGATCAACAAGAGCCGGAAGCTCATTTAAAGACTTAATCGCCTTGAGTTCGGAAATAATGAGATTAATCAAATGCTCGAATAATTTATTTCTAAGCAATGCATTAATTTCTCTGGCATCAGAATGAATAATCTTGCTATTCTTGAACGTGTTAGCATTATGATTACCCATAATAGTCAGGAGAAGAGACAATGGCCCATCAAAGGTTAATTTTGCTTTCTTACCATTCTTCAAAATATTGAAGAAATAATCTAACCCTATTTCTAATGAATCAACGTATTCTTTAACCTGATCTTGAGGCATAAGAACACCACTACGCACTCTTTGCCTAAACGCCATTCTCATTAATTCTCTTATCTTATCTTCAGGAGATAAGTTAGAGTTTCTTTTGATGCGTATTAATTCCTTTCTATACTCTTGAGGAAGTTTATCTTCAGGATGAACATTTTTCTGATAATCATGATTATAACCCTGCGTCGCATCACCATCATGCATATACATGTGAATAGGCGCCTTGGTCGAAAGTAAAAATTCTCTTTCGATTTGATGATGATAAAGATCGCACATATGACTAGGATTATCGGGAGACGAATATAAAACAATATCGCTTGCACCCGCATGAGTACAGCCCTTTTTATGGAAATAAATGAATTTATACTCGGGCTTTTTTGCCTCAACAAAATCCTTGAGACTTTTTTCATTGCCAAATATGTTTTTATTTCTTAAACAGCTACTTGTCCACGTAGAAACAAGGGGCAAAGGAACTCCTTTAACCCATTTCAAATGAACCATACCAGACTCAAATCCACCCTTTCTCGCAACGCGAGTTAAGATATCTTTAAGCGTATTTTGGCCACGAATAACATCGCGATACTTTTCTGCGTCAAAAGAAACAGGCATTTGAAGAATCATACACATTCTCTTATCAGCAACCTCGCTAGAGGCTTGATATGTAACAAGTTTAACATCCATATAAGGATTAAGTCCGTGTCCAATCATAACGTTAGGAATATTTCCAGGTTTACGAGCTTTGGAATAACCTTCCGTTTTTTGGCACAGAATTGTAGAAAGCTTACCAGCGTAAGTTTCTCTATCCTTATTAGTTGTAGACATAACAAGCTTAGATGAAGGCTTAATAAAAGCATCGCCGACACTAACAACTCTAGAATTAGGAATTGCCTCTTCGTATTTATTAATGATGTATCCCGTAACCATCTGCCGAGCTTTGGCAATAGACTGATCGGACATATTAGTTAAAGTTGCCTGAGCAACCCATCGCTTTAATTCGATAAGTTCATTCCATAATTTTGTCTTTTTAGGACTAGGATTCTCATTACGACATTTAGCAGTAAGATCATTAACTGTCTTTTGCCATTTAGCACGCCAAGAAAAAAGAAAGATTCTTAAATATTCATTAACATGAAACATAATAAGATCTTCTTCCATTTTGCCGAAGTTGATTAAGACAGGACGGCTATAATAAGGATGACCCTTGCTATCAACGAAGGTCTTATGAAGATTTTTAATGGCATTATCTAATCGCTGTTTCGGAGTAAGAAAGAAAGGTTCTCCGCTCTTATGACGATCTTCTGCAGTCTTATATTTTTTAGACTTCTTAACGATTTTAGGAGTATCTTTTTCAAGCATCTCCAAATCTATTTCAACGCCAGAAACTTGGGACTTATAAGCTCGTTGAATACCGTAACGCTGCGTTAACATCCACATAATATTACCGGTAATCATTAATGCGCTCATATTTGCTGCTTCTGCAAGACGCAAGCCATTAATAACAGTGTCAGAGTCTTCATCTTGAGACTTTAACGTTCCCCTTAAAGGAGAGTTTAGAATCGCCATATCACTAATATCTATAGAAGAAGGCTTTGATGCCGTTGTTATGGGCAACTTACGAAGTTCAAGTTTATAAACTCCGAAAAGCCTATACATCATATCATTAGCAACTTCCTCATAATCTAATTCAGGAAGTTTATCCTTGGCAAGATCTTTTAACTCTTTAGAGGGTTTAAAAATCTTCTTAAGGTCCTCATTCTTTTGAGCCTTATTAAGCTTCTTATCCTTCTTTTTTTCGTTACTCATAGCCACCTCGCTTGAGATTCTATTTCAAACTGCTACTTATAATATAAGTTAGTTTTAGACAAAAAGTCAATGAAAATTGACTATTAAAAAATTATTTTTTAGGAAGAATAAAGATAAATGAACTCCCCTTTCCTAATTCTGATTGAACTTCTAATTTACCTCCGTGAATATCAATAAAGTGTTTTGCTAAATAAAGCCCAAGACCCGCTCCATCACCGACAGTTTTAACTGCATTTTCGGCTCTAAAAAACTTATCGAATATCTTAGTCTGATTTTCTGATGCTATGCCGATACCAGTATCTTTAATAGTGCAAGAAAGGGCTGGTGTGCCATTGAGGTTTGCTTCTTGGATAGACACAGAAACATTGCCATTTTCCGGAGTATATTGAATAGCGTTTCTGATAAGAATACTAAAAACTCTCTTAATTTTTACTGGGTCAGCTAATATTTCCTCTGTTAAATTTTCTGGTTTTATTAAATCTAACTGGAGGCTTTTATTAGTTGCATCCTTAGAAAATTCTTTTAAAATATCATCAGCAATTTCCCATAATTGAGTAGGTTTTTTTTCTACGGTGGCTGTTCCTCCTTCGATAGCTAAAACATCATAAATATCTTCTAAAACATGAATTAATAATATCGCCCTATCATTGATGGCCGTAGCATATTCAGTAAATCTTTGTTTTAATTTTTCGTCTGTAAAACTATTAATTTTATCTGAGATTAATTCAGCATTCCATCTAACCACGGTTAAAGGAGTTCTAAATTGATGAGTAACAACGGTAATAAAGTCACTCTTAGCTTTATCAACCACCTTTAATCTTTCTAGGGCATCGGCTAATTTTTCTTTTTCTTCTACAACTTTTTCTTTTTCTTCAGATAGTTGTATGTTGGTCATTTCTAATTCATGATTTCTTCTTCGGAGCTCATCTACTAATTTTTCTTTAGAAAATATTTCTACTCTCTCTTCTTTTAAAATTTCTTCTGGAACAACTATAAGAACTTGAGAAATATCCTCTAAAAAGTTAAATCTCTGTTTAAATTGTTGATAAGCCTCTTTGAAAACTATTTCTGATCTAATTTCACTACCAGGTAAAGACGATCTTCTATATAGCTTATCTAAAAAGAAATAAACTAATTCTTGAATACGATCCTCTCTTTCTTTTTTATCTGCAATTTCTTTATAAACCCCTTCCTCTAAAGCATTCCAATCAACTCTACCATTCATAATGAATTTTTTTAGAAATTCTTGAGACCCAAAAGCAACTTCAACGGTCTTATAATTTTCATCGCCTAATAAATTTTTAAATCTTTTTAAAACGCTATTAGCAAACTTTATAAAAAGTCTGATTCTCCTTGAAGAAGAGGCTAAAAATAATAAAGTGAAATCTCCCTTTGCTCTCTCTGGTTTACAAGTTCTAGAAATTTCAGATCTTAAATCACTTTTAGATATTCTTTTTCTGGTTTGTTCTTCGGTAATATGTCTTTCTAATTGAAGGTATAAATTAGCATAAGTTTTATCATTATCATACCCCGCTAATCCGCCATCATTTTCTAAAACTGTATGATATTGATTTAAAATATTCGCTACAGCTTCTTTATCGTAGATGTTAGATTCAAGTACTTTTAAAACTCCTCCGGCAAATGCACGAGAAGAAATTCTTTTTACAAAAATTAATTTTATAGAATTTTTTAAATTTAAAGCTAAATTAGCCATATCAATACTTCAATATTAACATAAATCTATTATTAATATATTCCTCAACTATCCAAAAATCATTTTACTTAATTCAATATTTTTGTTAATCTATTTTCAGTTATTTAAACAATGGAGATAGATAATGAAAAAGATAATTCTGTTGATTTTTACGCTTTGTTTGATAAATAGTAGCGCGAAGGCAGAAAAAAATAATTCTGAATTATTTCTGGCGGTAGCCATTGATGCCCCCCATTCACTTGGGACTTCGGCTCTCTTCGCCCAATATACTTTCCCTCAAAAAGTTGGTGTTTACGCGGGTCATTGGTTCAGTCCTGACGGTGATAACTCCGCTTTAGGAACAGAATATTATGTAAAGTATAAAAGATTAAGAATGGGTCTTGGTAGCGCTTATCTCTTTAAGCTTGGTCCGATTAATGGGACTCATTTAAACTTTTCTATCACTAGTACTTACGATATAGATGAGAATTGGCGATTGTTTTATCGTCATTTCTCTCATGGTTCTTATTTAGGAATTGAAAAAAATAAAGAAAATTCTGGTTGGAATTTGATAGGTGTTCTATACAAATTTAAGGCTCTCTAAGAGAGTCTTTTTTATTAAAAAACTACCCCTAGGGGTAGTTAAAATTTTATTGGATAAATCGTTAAGACTCGACCATCTACTCCTTTAATAAATTTTACTAAAACTCCATCTTTTAATCCTTCTTTACTAAACTGAGTCATCTCTTCTGGCAACTCTCCATTATAACCATCAACTGCTTTAATTCTAAACGGCAATGGTATGCCAGAGCTTTCTTCTATAAGAAGCCCGAAACCACTCTTATTAAGACCGGTGACCAACCCGATAAATTCGTTTCCCATTTATCCAACCGCTTCATTTAAAAAGCTACTTTAAAAGTAGATCTTTGTCTTAATAAAGTCAATAAAATCCCCTTTCGGGGATTTTATTATATAGGTCTAATGACAATAAATTTTTGTTTCCAGGCTTTTATAAAATCTTCTATAGAAATAAAGTCTCCAGATCCAGCATTGGCTGGATCATTATAATAAACTAAACCATTTTTAACTCCATTTACTACAATTAAATGCGGAATGGGATTAGTTGGTTCAAGTTTGTAATGAACAGAAGCAATAGCTGGTCCATCTTCTAAATAGCTTTTTAACATATCAAAAGCATCTATCGAAGATAAATCTGTTGGGTAATAAGCTTTCCCGCCTAATCCATATTTATTAGATAAATTAATTAAGCCCATATGAGACCAACCAGCTCCATTAATGAAAGCGCCTGAGCTAATACCCTCTCTCAAAAGATTATCTATGTTAATTTCTTCATCAGAATAATAATCAATAATCATTCCTAAATCAGCAATACCACAACTTACTTTTTGCCAACCGGCTAAATGAATATCTCTAAATTGAGAATAAAAAGGCACTTCAGGGATAATTACTTCTTCTATGATAGCCGCCTCTACTTGGGGAGTTTCAAAAATGTATTCAGGTAAGTCAAAAGATGCTCCAGACACAACTGTCTGAGCGCTAATCAATAATCCAGTTAAAAAATTAATATAAAACATATGTTTCTTATTATACCATATTTTATTAAATTTTGCAAATAATAGAGCTAATCTTGAACAACTACTTGCATACCTACCTCAGCCCACTTATAAAGCTGCTCGGCCATATTTGGTGGTAAATTAACACATCCATTAGATGCTGGTTTACCAAAATTATTATGCCAATACGTTCCATGTATTACTGCTCCTTGATAAGTAAAGTATAAATTCCATGGAACACCAGGAAGATCATAATATTTATCACTAATCCCCGGTAATGGACCTTGCATGTATCTACTAGGGGTTTTTTTATAAATAGTGAAAGATCCTCTTGGCGTTGGGGTTAATTCAATGCCAGTAGAAATAGCAGTTTTCATAAATAAATCATTTCCTTCATATGCATATAACATTTGTTCTGAACGATTAACTATTACTCTTTTTGTTGTTGTGCTATTTTCATTTTCCCAAATATTTTTTTCACCCTCATCGTATAAAATACGAACATATTCTGAGGCTATATACCAATCTCCTTTAACTCTTTCTGGATAACGAATTTTTTCATCGAAAATAACTCTATACCAAGCTCTATCAACACGTTGAACTTTACCATCTATTCTAAGCACTACTCCGTTTCGTAGTCGTGTAACTACGTCATATTCTTCTCCTGGCCCCGAACGAACATTCAAACAATCTCCTTCGAATGAAGGATTACAGCTATCTGCTACCTCTACATATTCAAATAAAACATCTTCTACAGGAAGAATGAGTAATTCTTTTGCCGGCTCTTCTGACGGCCCTTGAGGACCGGACAACACCACTACTTCTTCCGATTTAAGATATTTTTTAGGTTCCTCTTTTTTTAAAAAACTATAATTAAAAGTTAAAACCGCTAAGGAACTAATTATTAAAAATAAAAGTATAATTAAAATTATCGGAAGGCGTATACGATATTCCCACATTGAATTCATTATCTTAAGTATATCAAAAAAAGCCCCGCCATAATTAGCACGGGGCTTTTGTTTAAACCTTTATTACTTTTACGCACTCACTTACGTTGTAGGGATAACTTCTGCCCCTCGCAAGGATTCTTCCTGTGGAGCTGTTTGGCACAGACTGAGCTGTCAATAACTGAGGGCCAGCCACACCTTCGGTAACGAAAAGATTGCCTCTTTCAATCTTTCCATCAACCATTTTAACATCAGCTCCATTAACGACAACCGTCTCTCCTCTTCGGAGCGCCTCTAAGGTTGTTTGTTCTCCCACCTTCACTAGTATCCTCCGGATGCGTATTCGAGATCTACACAAATGCTAACTTAAAATTAGTAATTTGTCAAATAAAAACGTTCTAATAGTTATCGGGGTGTTCGATAAACTTATTAAAATGCACCTAAAGAATAAATCATATACATACCCAGTGCTATCAAGAATAAACCAATACCAAGGCGCATAGTTCCACGATGTCTTTTACGCCACTCTTCCATACTTTCTCCTTTACCAAAATAAGCAATAGCGATAACCACAAGAAGAGGAAGGACGAAAATAAAATTATATAAAAGTAAATATGGTATAGCATCGGCATAAACTCCTTTAGACAGAAGCGCGAGTATTGCAAAATACGGTGCACCCGTACATGGAAGCTCTACCAAAACTACAAAAATTCCGAGAAGACCAACTAATCCAATGCTAGCTACTGGATATTTATATTGGAAATTTTCAATCTTAGAAGTATACATTTTAAGTCTCTCGGCTCCTCCTGGGATCATTTGAAGAGTAAATCCTCTTCCATACCAAAAATAATCTTTAATCTCTAAGAGCCCAGCAATAATTGCAATAATTGCAGCAACCCAATAAAATGCAGTAGCAAATCCTACAGAGGCCACGCCTTTAATAATCCCAAAACCAAGGGCAAGATAAGTAAGATAAACTACAAAACTATAAAATAACCCACCAAGAAGCATTTTATTTCTACTTTTGAATACGCGAGTTAAAAATGCGAGAAGAAATATTAATACTCCGAAAACACAAGGATTAATACTATCCGCAAGAGCTGCGCCGATAATAATTCCTAATGTAAGATCGCCACCTAACATAATTTTATTTATTTTCAGCCCCTAAAATAGGACAGCTAGAAGCTTCGCTTAATTGTTCTAATGACAAAACTCCGGGCTCGAAGCGGGTTATATCATTGCCTTCTTCATCTTCAACTATCCAAGTAGGCGTATGTGAAATATTTTTTACAATACAACGCTCAGTTTCGCTATTCGGATTACGAGGGTCGCATTCTATTTCTTTAATATATTCAAAAGAGTCTCCAAATAACTTGCGCTGTTTTGCGCAGAATGAACAAGTCACTGAACCATACATTCTAAATCCAGAATCATACAGACACTCGGCAAATTCATCATAATTTTCATTTGACCCAGTATCAATTGATTGAATGATAAAAGTTGCTCCCCCTAAAATTAGGGCTAAAATAATTGCTGGCGCGATAGCTAGTTGAGTAAGTTTTTGGGGGCGTAATGCATATATAGAAATAAGAATGATTGTTAAAATTAAAACTTTTGATAATTCGCAAAATACACAAATACTTTTAATAATAAAAATCTCAAGACCAGTTAAATAAAGCGATGGACCAAGAAAAGCTATAGAAGCAAACATCATTACTTTAAGAGTTTTTTCATCATATTTCCAAAGAGCAATTCCTAAAACACCTAAGAAATATAAAAGTCCTAAAACAGAAAGTGGAATTCCTAATATTTCAGAATATTCACTTTTATTAACAACATCACAAGAAAATCCTTCGCCTAAATTACAAAAGGCTCCCCCGCTTTGAGAGCCATAATGAAGACTAACTAAATAACCCATCACTAACGCACCGATAATAGCAATAATTATTAAATATATTCTAGGTTTAGTGGCTAGATTTTGCATAATTTAACAAAACTCACAAACGCCTTCTTTTTGTTCTTTTTTATCTTTATCTTTCTTATGTCCACAACAGTCATTACAACACCAAGCTGCGCCTCCCCAAATCATCACACCCTCTTCTGCGGTGCCTTCTTTTTTGCATTTTGCGCATTTATATTTTTTATTTTCTTCCATAGTGTAATTATATCATATTTAGATAAGCCTTTCATTTTAAAACTAATTTATTAATTAAATAAAAAAAGCCTTATAAAAGGCTTTTAAATTTATCATCAAGTTTTTCTAGCCGAGTATTTTCTAACCCCAGAATAGACTCCAATAAAAAAACCGTCTTTATCAGACGGTTTATAATAATTTATTTAAATCCGTTAACTTTTTTATGAAGTTCTATTAATTGATTTTTTAGGATAGCTATTTCATCTTTTAAGTTAGACATTTTTATTTCTCGGCCAACCATAAATTTATTCATTTTTTCTATTTCCCCGATTCTCTTTTCTAATTCTGAGGTACGTGCTATCACTTTCTCTTCAAGTTCTTCTGAATAAGTTTTTAACTTTTCTTTTAAAAGTCTCTCTTTAGTAACATCTTCAATAGCAAGAATTATAACTGGTTCTTTACTATCCTCTTTATTAGAGAATAGCATTCTTGCGTTAAGCAACATTACTTTTTTACCGATTGATTCAAATTTATGTTCTATTTCAAAATCACGAAAAAATATTTTATTAGGTAAAATATCGTGAAGTAATTCTTTCAGCTTTTTATTATCCCACTGCTTATTACCAAGATTATAAATTAATTGACCTTCAGTTTCTTTTTTGTTAACAAGAAAAGTTCTATAAAAAGTTTCATTAGCAGAAATAATTTTTAAATCTTTATCAAGAATAAGAAATGACTCTCTCGCTATATCGATTACATATTTAATGTAAGTCCATCCTTCTTCAAAGATTTTATGACTTTGTTTAGGCATATTTTATATAAAAATTATATCATGTGATAGTGCAAATTAAAAAACTACAGAGTTATATGTAATTTAGGTGCGGGGTAAGTGGGACGATGTTGGAACCTTTTTGAGGCTAAATCAATAAAAAAGTCGTCTTTATGGCGTAAAATTTCATTATCTTAATCTTTCGGCAATGCTTAAAACAAAAGTCTTAACCGAATCTTGTCTCATCAAATAACATACATAAATTACCGCTCTAGGGCGGTAATTTATGTATGAATGCGGGGGCGCAAGTACTCAGGAGTACTCCAATTTTAAATACATTAATGTATTACGCACTCAGGAGTACTCCAATTTTAAATACATTAATGTATTACGCACTCAGGAGTACTCCAATTTTAAATACATTAATGTATTACGGATTCGCAACAAGTTCGAATCTAGCACCAAAATTAAAATAAGCCCAATCGGGCTTATTTTAATTTGCGGGGGCGCAAGGATTCGAACCCTGATAGCTGGTTTTGGAGACCAGAGTCTTGCCGTTAGACGACGCCCCCTTTTTGGCAATATGTATATAATAGTATAAAAAATAAATCCGTTCAATGGAACGGATTTATTTTTTAGCTTCTTTATGAAGTGTTCTCTTTTTGCATTTCTTGCAGAACTTATTAGTTTCTATTTTATTAGTAACTAATTTTTTATTCTTACGAGAATAGTAATTAACCTGCTTACAGGTTGGGCACTTCAATTTAATTAAATTCTTTGAAAACTTTGATTCAGCCATTGCTATATAATATATTATTTATACTTAAAAATCAACTGTGAGCCCGAGAGAGGGATTGAACCTCCGACCTACTCCTTACCATGGAGTTGCTCTACCACTGAGCTACCCGGGCACTATTTCATTGATTGTAAGTAATTTTGTTACTTATTTCAACTTGGAGCCACCTCCCAGATTCGAACTGGGGACCTTCGCTTTACAAAAGCGTTGCTCTGCCGCTGAGCTAAGGTGGCAACTGTGGGTGCGGTAGGACTCGAACCTACGTAGTCGTGAGACGCGTGGTCTACAGCCACGTGCAATTGCCGCTATGCGACGCACCCATATATTAACTTCTTAAAGGCCATTTATCCTTTGTATGATTTTATCTCTTTTCCCCTTCTCTGTGCAAGCTTTCTATCTTTAAATTTATTTATATAAATAAATTTCTAAGGACAATTAGATGAGCAAGGATATGCGATACACTTTTATTTATTTAATGTACTATCTTCTTTCTTATCAAAAATTGAAGGCTGATCTGGATGATCATTATTAGATCTTAGATTTTTTAGATGATTTCCTAATAAATTATCTAGCTTTAGAATGAGAACTTTTAATCTTCTTAAAAATTTCTCTAACAATGAACTAGCAATAGCATCCATTTTTTCTAAAGGAATCTTTTTGGCTAGTTTATCCAAATAATTATCTCTCTGGGGTAAAACATGCACTTCTGTAACCCTAGGAGCTGAGCGAGCTATAAGGTAAATTATTACCCCAAGACTCACCATGACTATTGTTTGTAGAATGAAATTATACATTGCCTATGAAATCAATTTTACCATAAATTGGAGTGCCCTGTTAGACAGGGCACTTACAATTAATATTAATAATTTTTATACAACGTACCTTTCGAATCTTTCTATCTTCATATTCTCTCCAACTTTTGCGATAACTCCTTTAAGAGTTTCTTCAATGGTTTTAGATTGATCTTTCACAAAGGGCTGAGACATTAAATTCTCAACATCTTTTGGCGCCATCGCGGCAATATGAAGAGCTAAATCATGAGCGAACTCTTTAACTGGGTCTGATTTGCCGACAAAATCTGTTTCCATGCGAAGCTCTAAAAGAACTCCGACTCTATTATTATGAATATAAGCTTCCAAGATAGCAGCGCCTGTTTCGCGACTAGCTTTTTTATCGGCTTTAGCAATACCTTTTTCATCTAGTATTTTTTTGGCTTGATCAAAATCACCCTTTGCTTCATCAAGGGCTTTTTTACAATCCATTACACCCGCTCCTGTTTGCTCTCGGAGATTTTGTACGTCTGTAGCTGACATTTTATTTTTATTTACTTAGTTTCTTCGACTGCCTTTTTATTTTTTCTTCCTTCTTTAACTGCTTCTGCAAAACGATTTAATACCCATTTAATACCATCTCTACTTCTATCATTGCCTGGGATTAAATATTGGACTAAGTCGGGGTTGGTATCGGTACTAGCTAAAGCTATTACTGGAATATTTAACTTAGTTGCTTCACGAACGGCAATAATGTTTGAATTAACATCAACAACAAATAATGCTTCTGGTAATTTATCCATATTTTCAACACCACTAAACATTCTTGTCATTTTTTCGATTTCACGATCAAATCCAAGTCTTTCTTTTTTAGTATATTTACTTAATTTACCAGCTTCTTTGTCTGCTTTTAATTTTTTGAAATAAGAAACTCTTTTTTGTAATGTTTTATAATTTGTTAAAGTTCCTCCTAACCATCTTTCTGAAACGTAAGGAAGATTTAATTCTTTAGCTACTTCTGCAACAACATCTTTAGCTGTCGGAGTAATTCCAGCTACAAGAATCTCTCCTTTAGTTGCTTTTTCTTTTACAAACTCCATAGCTTCATTAAGAAGTCTTAAAGTTTCTTCAAGATCAATCATTGAAGCACCATTACGAGACCCAAAAACAAATTGTTTCATTTTGGGATGAGTCTTTGAAGTTCTGCGTCCCAAAAAAATACCCGCTTTCATCATTTCTTCAATGACTGCTAAGGTTTTAGGATCTTTAGTAACGGCTTTTACTTCATCCTCTACTTCTGTATTTTTATTATCTAATATGTCCATATAGTTCTATAGTATATACATTAGTTATAAATTTATCAAGCCCCTAAAAGCTATTTCTCCACTCATCTATTTTCTTATGGTCTCCTGATAATAATACTTCTGGAACCTTTCTATCTTCTCCATTTATTTTTTCAACTTCTGGCTTTGTATAAACTGGATAAGTTCCCTTAATTTCTTCTAAAGACTCTGTCTTACCCAATACTCCAGGAATTAATCTTGCTACGCCCTCAGTGATAACAGCTGCAGGAAGTTCGCCACCAGAGAGAACAAAATCTCCTATAGACATCTCCTCATCGGCTACATACCGAGCTACGCGTTCATCCACACCCTCATAGCGTCCACAAATAAAAATTAACTGATTATATTTTACTAAACGATGAGCTTCTTTTTGGTCAAACTTTTTACCGCGTAAACTCATTAAAATAATTCTAGAATTATTTTCTGTTTTTGCAGCCTTAACAGCTCTATTGATTGGGCCTGCCTTTAAAACCATCCCGGGGCCACCGCCATAAGGCGTATCGTCTATTTTATTATGTTTATCCTCTGAATAATCTCTGATATCGTGGGTTTTTATTGAAATAAGGCTTACTTCTTGAGCACGTTTCAAAATAGACTCATTAGTATATGAATCTAAAATATTTGGAAATGCTGTAATAATATCGAACTTCATCCCACACATAACAAAGACTGCGACGCTGTCGCTATCTTCTGCTTATTAATTAAGTGACTTATTGTTTCGATATTCATGTTGTTTATTATCTATATTTATTTTCGGTCTTTGTTATGTGTGGGATTCATATTATATAGTATATATTAAAAAAATTTATCCTCTAATTAAACATCCCCGCCGAATGGCAGGGATGTTTAATTTTAAGTTAAAGCTTAAGCATTATCTGCTGAAGCCATACCTCTTGTAGAACCCTCTGGCTCTTCGATTTTTAGGTTAACACGAGCATTTGCTCTGATACCCACTATTCTCAAAAGAGAACGAATAGCCTTAGCGGTGGAACCTTGTCTTCCGACAACGAGTCCCATATCCTTTGGATTTACTTTCAAAGAAAGTAATACACCCATCTCATCTACCTTACGAGTAACCTGAACATCGTCTGGGTTCTCAACGATAGACTTTACAAGATATTCTAAAAATTCTTGATCTGTTGGATTTGCCATATCTGATTTTTCTTACTTACTGCGACCTTTCTATTAATTATTTAATAGCGTGAAAATTATGCTTTCAACTCTTCTTTCTTTTCTTCTACTTTTGCCTCGCCTTCTTTAAGGGCTTCAGCCTCTGTAGATTTCTTTGATTTATTGTGAACGGCAATTTTTTTACCTTCGATTATTCCATTCTTTACTAAAAGATTATTTACAGTTGGAGATAATTGAGCTCCTTGATTAATCCAATATTGAATACGGTCTTTTTTAAATTCGCTTGTATCTTTATGCGGATTGTACCAACCTAAATATTCGCGCTGTTCGCCGTTTAATTTTGATCTTTTTTCGCCGACACCCAAGCGATACATAACTTGATGTTTCTTGCCTCGACGTTGTAATCTAATCATCAACATAATAGATAATATCTTATATTTTTATAGACCATTTGTCAACCCTGTTAGTAAACTAAGTAATTAGTTTTTCATAGCGCCAGATATTAGGCAAGTATAGTATTTCTTTAATTTTATGCGTGACAATAGCGAGCGTACTCAAAAGAAAAACTAGTAAGCGCCTCGCTACCTGCCTGCCGGCAGGCAGGCTTGATTCACTATGGGGTAATCCTCATCAAATTTTATCAAAAAAACAAAAAGCCCCCGCACCAGATTAAAATCGGTGCGGGGGCGAGGTTCCAAGATACTAAAAGGCCAAACTACTCGCGAGGCCTGACGAGACGATCATTGCCACCATATCTGTACCTAATATTGAGGAAGTGCAGAATCCAACAATCAAAGCTCCAGCTGAGGCACGGGACACTACAGGCGCGGAGAGGATTCCTCCAGACCGTCCCAGGGAAGACGAGGTCACACTTGCCTCGCCATTTTTTCGGGATCAACTCCTGATGCTCCAGCAGGTATTCTGCATCATGCTGGCCGAGGTGGGCATTGAGCTCTTTGGCTCTCTGCTTCATCACCTCGCCGTTCACGCTGGATTCGCCTTGCAGGAACTCCACGATGTCGGGGATGAACTGCTTCCCGTCGAACGGGACGTCCTCCAGGAGCGTCCAGCCATCCTTGGCCTTGTCGTACTTGAAGCTGTTCAGCTTCAAGACTCCTCGGAAAGCTACGCGGTCCACCTTGGCCACGTCCGCTTCCAGCAGGTCCGAAAGCAGTCCAGACGCGTAGAGTGCCTGCAACTGCTTTGCCGACGGGTTCTTCTGCGCTATCAGACCCAAGGCCTGATACGCTTGCTTCAGGGTTGCTTTATCCATCACAATCCCTCCTTTCATTTTGGATTATCTTGATGCCTGCCCCGTCACTAAAGAAGGATTTATTTATTTCTAGGTCGATTGGACCGTTGAGCAATCCTTCTTTTAGTGCGGGGTCATTCTGAGTTGCTAATGCAAATATTATACTATTTTTAATGAATTGTCAAATAAAAATTAGGGAAATCAATGCCTAAAAACCCAGTAAAATAAACAAAATAAACGGCTCAATGGAGTGAGCCGTTTATTTGGTCCTGATTTAGGGCAATTTATTTTTAAGGTTTGTAATCGGGCTTTATACGCTTCTTAACCTCATCGTCACGGCATCACTATCATTATCCGAATTGGTTAAGAAAGTTTTAAGCTTAAAACTTTCGATACGCCGTCTTCTTCCATAGTTACACCATATAATACATCTGAAGCCTCCATAGTTGCTCTGTTGTGAGTAACCATAATAAATTGAGTTTTACTAGAAAAGTTTTTTACAATATCAGAAAATCTTTTTGTATTTTTTTCATCTAAAGCCGCGTCAACTTCATCCAATACTAAGAATGGAGGAGGGCTTACAGAAATAAGAGCAAAAAGCGCCGCGATAGAAACTAAACTTTTTTCTCCACCAGATAACATATCTAATCCTTTAATCCTTTTTCTTGGAAGAGCTAATCCTATTTCTATTCCTAATGGTTTTTTCTTATCTTCTTCATTTTCATCCTCCTCTACTACCTCAACTTCCATACTCTCTTCAACAGAAACAGCTTCTTTAACAACTGGCTTTTCTAATGTCATTTTTGCACTACCACCACCAAACATTAAATTAAAGAATTTATTAAATTCTTCATTGATATTTTTTAAAGAATTATGAAATCCAACGTTAATTTTTTCGTCTAATTCTTTTATTAATTGAGTTAAGTCTTCAGTAGCTTTTTCTAAGTCATCTAATTGAGTAGCTAAAAATTCATGACGAGTTTCTGTTTCTTTTGCTTCTGTAATAAGCGCCTGATCTATTTCTCCTACTGCCGCTACCTCAGAACGATACTTAAGCATTATTCTTTCAAGAGACTGCATATCATCTACTTCTGGAGGGTTTTTAGATAACTCTTCAAATTCTTTAATATCTCTGCTCATTTGAGATGCTTGATTTTCTAAGTCCTGCTTTCTTAAATTATAGCGCTCTACTTCAAAAAGAAGTTTATTTTTATCCTTGTCTAGAGCTAAGATTTCTTCTTTTTTCTTTTCTACTCTTTCAAAAACGCTCCTAAATTCTGCATTAAAGTTTTCAAACTCTTTAGTTGCCTCATCTTCTGCATTAGAAAGCTTTTCTAATTCTTCACGAATCGGCAAAACTTTCTTAATTAAGGCGTCTTTAGCTATCACTAAATCTTTAATCTCATCTTTTTTCTTAGAGTTAGTATCTGTTATGCCACTAACTTTAGTAAATAAGGTTTGTAAATCTTGTTTAACTTTTTCTAAACTTTCTTCTTGAAGAAGATTGGTAATAACTTGCTTTACATCTTCTAAAGCAGTTAATAACTCCCCTGCTCTAAGGTCTACTTTTTCACTCGCAACTATAGAATTTAAAAATTCTATTTTTGCCTCTAATTTACTTACTTCTCTATCTACGTCTGATCTTTCTTGTAATAAAGCTTCTCTCTTTTTTCTTATTTCACCGATACCATCTTTTTGTTTTGGTTGACTAGACTCTACTCTGGCTAAATCAGCTTTTAATGTCTCTAATTCTTTATTTTTTTCTTCAATTTGAAAATCTATTTTTTTTATTTCTGGGTCAATATTTTTAAAACTCTCTCGAACTTCTTTTATTTTATTTGAAAAGTAAGCAGCTTCAGCTTCTTTTAATAATTTTTCTGTATCGGCAAGCTTTTCCCACTTTGCCGTTTGACGCTTTAAAAATCTAAGATGGGGAGCGATTTCTTCAATCATCGCACGTACCTTTTCTGAATTAATAGTAGTATTCTTTAACTTTCTTTCTGCTTCATTCTTTTTAAGTTGATATTGACGAAGCCCTAAAATTTCTTCGATCATCGCACGGCGCTCTATTGGAGTAGCTCTAACAAATAAATCACTAGACCCTTGATTAATAATAGAAAGCCCACGAGTACCAAGACGCACCTTAGCAAAAAAATCAATAATATCTTTTAATCTAACCTCTCCTTTATTTAAATAATATTGTGAATTACCATCGCGAGCAATTCTTCTTGTAATAGCAACTTCTTTATAGTCTACTGGGAAAAATCCAGAGCTATTATCAAACACAATAGTAACTTGAGCCATGCCCATTCTAGCTCTTTTTGGGGTACCAGCAAAAATAAGATCTTCTGCTTTGCCTCCACGTAAATTTTTAGCCTCTCTTTCGCCCAATATCCATCTGATAGAATCGATAACATTACTTTTACCACTACCATTTGGCCCCACAATGGCCGCTGTACCACCCGGGAAATCGAAAACAGTCTTTTCGGCAAAAGACTTGAATCCGACCATCTCGAGACGCTTTAAATACATAAGAATATTATATCTTAATCATCTCTATCGACCAATAGTACGAGTCTAATAAATAAAAATCCGCTATTTCTAGCGGATTGTCTGCTTCAAGCAGATTCTATAATGTTATTTATATCTTCAGAATTCAGAGTTTCTTTCTCGAGCAAAGCTTTTGCCAAGGCTTCAAGCTTAGGCTTATTTTTAGTTAAAAGCTCTACAACTTCTTGATAAAGATTATCAAGCTTTTCTTTTAAAAATTTTTCTAAAGTTTTTTTAGTTTCTTCAGAAGCATCTATCCCGAGTGGTTGGCCGAACATTCCGGAAGAACTATCGTAGACAACCATTCCTATATCCTTATACATTCCCCATTCATAAATCATTTTCTTCAATATAGTAGTAGCTTTTTGAAAATCACTTGATGCACCGGTTGTATAATCGCCAAAAATTATTTCTTCCGCGACTCTACCACCAAGACAAACTTTAATCATGGCTTCTAACTGATTTCTATTTAAAGAATATCTATCTTCGCTAATAGGCTTTGCAAAACCCAATGCTTCTCCTCTAGGAACAATAGTAACTTTATGAATCTTATCGGCGTCTGGAGTTAACATAGCTACTAATGTATGGCCGGATTCATGATAAGCAGTATTTCTTAATTCTTTTTCAGTGAATTGAACAGACTTTCTTTCAGCGCCCATAGAAACTTTATCTACAGCATCACTAAAATCTTTCTGTGATATTTTTTCGCTATTTCTTCTACCAGCGAAAAGAGCAGCTTCGTTAACAATATTTGCTAAATCTGCACCAACCATAGTAGCGGTATCTTTCGCAACATCTGCTAAATTAACATCTTCATCTAATTTTTTACCTTTCGTATGAATTTTAAGAATCGCTTCCCTACCCGCTCTATCGGGGGGGGTAACAATTATCTTTCTATCAAATCTACCAGATCTAGTAAGAGCGGAGTCTAATCTATCTGCTCTATTAGTAGCAGCGATAACAATAATACCCTTTCCGCTATCAAAACCATCCATTTCTTTTAAGATTTGGTTTAGCGTTTGTTCACGTTCGTCATGGCCGCCACCAAATCCAGTTGCTCTTTTTTGTCCGACTGCGTCAATTTCATCAATAAAAATTATACAAGGTTTTATTTTTTTAGCTTTTTCAAAAAGATCTCTTACTCTGCCAGCACCAACGCCAACAAACATTTCTACGAATTCAGAGCCACTACAAGAAATAAATCCCGCATTAGCTTCTCCAGCCGTAGCCTTCGCGAGTAAAGTCTTACCTGTCCCTGGGGGGCCAGATAATAAAACTCCTTTAGGAATAACGGCGCCGACTTTAATAAATCTTTCTGGTCTTCGAATGAAATCAACGATTTCTTCTAATTCTTCTTTAGCTTCATCACACCCAGCGACATCGGCAAAAGTTACATTAGATTTATCTTTTTGAAATTGCTTGGCTCTTGTTTGAGAAAAACCTCTAATGTCTTTCTGTTGTTTTTTCATTATCCAATAGAAAAAACCAATCCATAAAGCTAAAAAGAAAACTTCTTTTAAAATTACTATCATAACAACAGAAATAACTCTGCCTTTATAAGAAATATTTAACTCGATAGCCTTTAATCGTATTTCTTCCATTTCTTCGTTAGTAACAGGAACCATATAAACAGAAGGTAATTTTTTATTCTTTGCATCTCTAAAACCAATGATTTTAGGACTAGCATATTCAATAGAAGTAACTTCGCCTTTAAGCATTAATTCTTTAAATTCCGTTGCGGTAATTTCAAGACTTTTTTGTTTAGAGGTATAAAAATTTAAACCAACCATAACTAAAGCCATTACTACTAGAATATTCCTGATGAATAAAATTTTTCTAAAATTAGGATCTTGAGGAAATTCCTTCTTTTTGTTCTTATCTTCCATACAGCTCTCTATTAAGTTATCAAAGAGATACTATAATAAAAACATAAAAAAATAGCGCCTGACAAGGCGTTATTTATAATATACCACTTATTCGTCCCAGCCCTTTGTCCTGATGGCTTTTTTAGCCGCCTCTATTTCAGCTTCTTGCTTAGAAAACCCTTCTCCTTTAGCGACTTCTTCATCGTCAAAAAACACTCCTATGGTAAAAACTTTTTTATGATCTGGGCCCGTTTCACTAAGTAATTTATAAGACGGGGTTACCTTTAGTTCAGCTTGAGATTTTTCTTGTAATAAACTTTTTGGATCTTTATATAATCCTTCTTTAATAACTTCTTCTACTTCCGGGAAAATAAATTTATCAATAAACGCCTTAGCAGCCTCATATCCACCATCTAGATACAAAGCACCAATTAAAGATTCCATAGCGTTTGCTAAAATAACTTCTCTAGCTCTACCCGTATCTTTAGATTCTCCTCTAGACATCAAAAGAAAATTTTCTAGTTCAATCCCCTTAGATAATTTAGCCAATATTTGATAATTAACTAAAGCGGCTCTGAAGGTGGTTAATCTGCCCTCTGGTTCTAGAGGAAATTTTTGATATAAGGACTCTGTAATAATAAGTTCTAAAACAGCATCGCCTAAAAATTCCAAACGTTCGTTATGAGGCAATGGCCACTCTGGGTTTTCGTTGATATAAGAACGATGAGTTACCGCTTCTTTTAATGTATCTTTATTTCTAAATTTATATGAAAATAAGTCTTCTAATTTTGTTAAATCCATTTTTACAAAATTAGAAATTGTAAGTTATAAATTAGCCTTACTAGTTTATAGTTCACAGCTTCTAATTATTTTAATTAATTATTTTTTATCTTCTTTTTCTAATTTTTTGCCCGACTCTTCGGTAGAAGCGGGTTTTTCTGGTTTCTTGTCATCTTTACCGGGCTCGCCTAATTCCCGATAAACAGTACCTAAAACTCCGTTAATAAATTTGCCAGAGTTTGGGCCTCCATAATTTTTAGATATCTCAATTGCTTCATTAATGGCTACCTTTGGTGGAACTTCGTTTCTATCTGCAAAAAGAAGCTCATAAAGACCTATCCTTAAAGCATTTCTATCCATTACTGCGATTTGCTCTAATGGCCAATCTGGAGCGGCTTTTACAATAATGTCATCTATTTCTTTTTTATGATCTATAATCCCCTTTAAAAGTTTCCAGGCAAATTCTGGCTCATCAATACCTGGGCCAAACTCGTTTAAATTTCTTTCTAAAATTTCTGTAAGATCATTTTCTTGTTTCTTAAAATCCCACTCATAGAGTGACTGGAGAACAATTGATCTACAAAGTTGTCGAGTTGCCATTTTAAAACTTAGCCGTCTAGCGACATTAATTTATTTAGTCTTACATTTTGCACATACTCTGTGCGGAAGCTTAGGAGCCTGACAATTAGAACAGACAGCAAGCTTAACTTTTTTCAAAGCTAAATGAGATCGGCGTCGACCGACCTTAGATTTAGAATGATGTTTCGTTGGTACTCCTCCCATATTTTTATTCTTCCGCGGAAGTATTAATTGTTCGACTCTTTTTCAAAGAGTCGCTCTTCTCGCGGAACGATTACATTAATTTTTATAATAACTTATCGTTCTCTAATTATTATAACACAATTTAATACTCTGCGATATTATATATGTTAATTCAGCTAAGTGTCAATATAATAACAAAAAGCCGCCAGTTGAAACTGGCGGCAAAAATTTAATGCTTCTCTATTCTACCTGTATTGGGTAATTCTGTATGGTGAAACCAAACCAATTCTCCTTGTTTAAATTCAGCACATTCTCCTTTAGTCATAGCTTCAGTGGTCACCTCTTCTCCTGATCGCAAAACTAAATTCGCGTAACAAACATCGGGATATTTTTCTGATACTCCGATATTAGTAATAATGGCTTCCCTACCAATAACGCCGCAACCAGAAAATCCTATCAAAAATATTGATAAGATAATTAATCTTTTCATTCTCACTCTCCTTTTTTGGATTAAATTTACTTCCTATAAGATAACAAAAAACAAGAATAAAGTCAAATAAAAAAACCGCTTATTAAGCGGTTTCTATAAATTTAAGTTCGCCAGTTAATTTTTTCATTCCACCCTTGCCATCAAAGCGATAACCCCAAAACTCGCCAGAATTATCCCCTTCTAAACTACCAAACCAAATATCTCCTTTAACTTTATGTTTTTTCAAAATTTTTATAACACGATCGCTGGTGCTTAAAAAATCCATGTGCTCATGATGGTCTGGATTAAAATAAAGCTTACCATTATAAGTAACTTCATCGATGTCTCTCCATATATCGAGAGGGTTTAGTTTGAACAACTCTTTCGCACATTTTTTATCAACTTCAACCGCATTTTTCATTTCGGCGATGCTCCACATAACTGATACTCCTATTTATTAAAATAACTACCCAAATAGTAAATAAAAATAAGACTTGAGTCAACTTATTTACCCTTGCCAAAAGCAAAAAAATATTTTTAAATCCGTCCACAAAAAAATTATTGATTTTCAAAAACCTCTGGTAAAATGGGTATATGAAACCTCGACACCAACAATCAAAAAATACTATCGAGGTTTATTTTTTTGAATAATTTATGGCTTCTAAATTCACACATTTACACACTCATTCTCACTATTCCCTACTTGATGGACTAGGTAAAATTGATGAGCTTGTAGAAAGAACTAAAGAGCTCGGAATGGACTCTTTGGCGCTTACTGACCATGGCAATCTATATGGAGCTGTAGAATTTTATAAAAAAGCTACTAAAGCAGGTATTAAACCAATTCTTGGAGTAGAAGCTTACATAGCTCCGAAAAGTCGCACAGATAGAGAATCGTCTGACGGCCAAAAGTACTATCATCTAATTCTTTTGGCTAAAAATAATACTGGCTGGAAAAACTTAATTAAGTTAGTAACCATGGCTCATCTCGAAGGCTTCTACTATAAACCCCGAATGGACAAAGAAATTCTTAAAAAACATAGTGAAGGATTAATCGCCCTTTCAGGATGTATCAGTGGCGAAGTAGCGAAAGCAATTTTAAATAAAAAAACTGCCGAGGCAGAAAAAGTTGCTAAAGAATATGAGAGTATTTTGGGGAAAGGAAATTTTTATATTGAAGTTGGTCATCACCCAGGACTTCCTGAAGTTACAAAAGCTAATAAAGGATTATATGCATTATCTAAAAAAACAGGTATTCCTGTCGTAGCTACTCAAGATATCCACTATGTTAAATCAAGTGATTCAAAATATCATGATATTTTATTATCCGTTCAAACAGGAAATAAAATGTCTGATAATAATAGACTAACCCTTAAAGATGATGATTTTTCTATTAAATCCCCTGAGGAAATGGCGGAGATGTTTAAAGATCATCCTGAAGCAATAACTAATACAGCTAAAATTGCTGACATTTGTAACGTAACTTTAACTATCGGAGAAACACAGCTTCCTAAATTTGATGTTCCTGATGGTAAAACCGCAAAACAATACCTAAAAGAATTAATCATTAAAAAGACTCCACTTCGTTATCCTAAGCTAACTGAGGAAATTAAAAACCGCATTAATTACGAAGTCGGCGTTATTAATAAAACTGGTTTTGAAGATTATTTCTTAATTGTCCAAGACTTTGTTAACTGGGCAAAAGACCACGATATTGTCGTTGGCCCCGGCAGAGGCTCGGCCGCCGGCTCTATCGTATCTTATATTTTAAACATTACTGATATCGATCCAATTAAATATAATCTTCTCTTTGAGAGATTCTTAAACCCAGAAAGAATCTCCATGCCCGATATTGATATTGATTTTGCTGATATTAGACGTGATGAAGTTTTCGGCTACTTAGCAGAAAAATATGGTAAAGATCGTGTTGCTCATATTATTACTTTTGGAACGATGGCTGCTCGCGCCGCTATTCGTGACGCTGGTCGCGCTATGGGATTAAGTTATGGTTTTTGTGATAGATTAGCCAAACTAATTCCTTTTAACGCTAAATTAAAAGAAGCAATAGAAACCGTACCCGAATTAAAGGAGGCTATTAAAGATAGTGAGGATGCTAGAAATTTACTAGATGCCGCCCAACACTTAGAGGGAGTCGCTAGACACGCTTCTGTCCATGCTTGCGGAACTGTTATTTCAAAAGGGCCACTTACAGACGATATCCCTCTTCAATACGCTCCTAAAGATGCAAATACTATTATTACTCAATTTGAAATGCATAGCGTAGAAGACTTAGGTCTTCTGAAGATGGATCTTCTAGGACTCAAAAACTTAACGATTATTGAAAATACTTTAAGAGTTATTGAAGATTTACATGGAAAAAAAATAGACATAAGCAAAATACCGCTAGATGATAAAAAAACATTTAAACTTTTACAAGAAACTCTTACAACGGGAGTGTTCCAGCTAGAATCTAGTGGCATGCGCCGTTACTTAAAAGAATTAAAACCAACTGACCTAGAAGACATCATTGCCATGGTAGCCCTCTATCGCCCAGGGCCTATGGAGCTTATTCCTACATACATTAAAAGAAAATTCGGCAAAGAAAGAATTCATTACCTACATCCAAAACTAGAACCAATTCTATCTAAAACATACGGAGTAGCAATTTATCAAGAGCAATTAATGCAAATTGCTAGGGACTTAGCAGGATTCACTCTTTCTCAAGCAGATATTTTGAGAAAAGCTGTGGGTAAAAAAATTAAATCTCTCTTAGATGAACAGTCTAAGAAAATGATAGACGGTATGATTGCTAATGCGATTGATAAAAAAATAGCTGAACAAATTTGGCATTGGTTTGAACCTTTCGCGAAATATGGTTTCAATAGATCTCATGCTGCTTGCTATGCAATGATAGCTTATCGCACGGCCTATTTAAGGGCGCATTATCCTATAGAATTTTATTCCAGCTTATTTAACGCAGACTCTGGTGATGTGGATAGAATATCCTTCCTTATTAATGAAGCTAAAAAGGTTGATATTTATGTTTTTGCTCCTGATATTAATAAAAGTACTAAAATTTTTGTTCCTGAAGAAAAAGGAATTCGTTTTGGTTTAATGGCTATTAAAAATCTTGGTGAAAATATTGTTGAAGCAATAGTAGACGAACGCCGAAAAGGCGGCCCTTATAAGAATTTGTCTGATTTATTAAACAGAGTTCATCACAAAGACTTAAATAAAAAATCTATAGAGGCCTTACTTAAATCTGGGTCGTTAGATTCATTAAATATTGAAAGAAACGAGGGTCTTAAGAATATCGAGGAAATTATTAAATTTGCCCAAGGAATAAGGAAGTCTAAAAAGACAACTCAATCATCTCTTTTTGGAGAATTGATGTCTGCTAGCACCTTAACCCTGAAAAAAGTTGAGGCGGCCACTCCCCAGGAAATGCTCGCTTGGGAAAAAGAATTATTGGGATTATATATTTCTAATCATCCGCTAAATCAGCATAAAGAAAAATTAGCAAAATATGGTGTAAGAGAAATTAAACACCTTCTTAATAGTCCGACTGATGAATATAATCCTCAATCTAAGATCGCCGGTGTTGTTACTAAAGTAAATAGAATTATTACTAAACTCGGTCAACCAATGGCCTTTACCCAGATAACAGATATGAACAGTACCTTAGAAGTAGTTGTCTTCCCTAAAACACTTACTAAATTCAACAACCTTTGGGAAGAGAATAAAGTCCTAATGGTAAAAGGAAAATTACAATGGCGAAATGGAGAGCCAAAAATGATTTGCGATGATGTAAGAGAATTATAAACCCCCCGATTAATCGGGGGGTTTAATTATCGGGCAAAAACAAAAGACTTTGCTGCGCCAACAACGGCATAAAGTTTGTCTAAATTTTTTACCTCTCTCAGAGTTTTAAGAGGACTTTCATTGTCTAAAATCGTATTCATGCCCATAAGCCAAGAAATAGCAGTATCTTTGCCAAATTCAGACTGGATTAATTTTACTGCTTCATAAGCACACCTCAAACGAATCTCTTGATCTATAGTTGGACTAGCCTTTCTGTTTTTCCATAAATAAAATTGTTTATCTGTTTTATAGCCACAAATATAACGAACCGCATTAAAATTTAAAATAGATATAAGCTCAAAGGTTATCCAAATAATATGCCTATCCATTGAATCCTGAATTATTTTTCTCGTCTCTTGAGGTGTTAGCATGTAGCCCTCTTATAAATTAAATAACTATCTATAGCTTATTTCTTTAAAGTTTGGGAGTCAAATAGTCACTTTATTTATAGTGGTAAATATTCTATAATCTACTCATGACTAAAAATGAGAAAAAATTAGATGAAATAAGACATTCACTCGCTCACCTATTAGCAGCGGCGGTGCTTAAAAAATATCCTGATACTAAATTAGGAATTGGACCAATAATTGAAAATGGTTTTTATTATGACTTCTTATTTAAGAAACCTCTCAGCGACAATGAGCTAAAGGACTTAGAAAAAGATATGAAAAAAATGGCTAGTTCTAATTTACCATTCAAAGGTAAAAAAGTAACTCCCACTGAGGCTAAAAAATTATTTAAAGGGCAAAAATTTAAACTAGATTTAATTAGAGAGTTCTCTAAAGATAAAAAGCCTTTAACCGTCTATAAAACTGGTGATGTTTTTATAGACCTTTGCAGAGGTGGCCATGTTAAAAATACAAAAGAAATAGACCCAAAAGCATTTAAATTATCTCACTTAGCTGGAGCTTATTGGAGAGGAAGTGAAAAAAATCCTATGTTAACTCGTATTTATGGATTGGCTTTTAATACTGAAAAAGAACTAAAAGACTATCAAGCAATGATGGAAGAAGCCAAAAAGAGAGACCATAGAGTCCTAGGAGAAAAATTAGGTATTTATATGTTTAGTGATTTAGTGGGACCTGGTTTCCCCCTTTGGCTACCCAACGGAGCTTTTATTAAACACAGACTAGAAGAATATATGAGAAATATAGAAGAAAAGCACGGTTATAAATATGTAAGCACGCCAGTATTAACTCAGGGCTCACTTTACGCAAGAAGCGGACATAAACAATACTTCTCTGATGATATGTATAAGTTCACCGACCCAGAGGGAGTAGAAATGTTTGTTAAGCCAATGAACTGCCCACATCATCACATGATTTTTGAGCGTATGGTTCAAAGTTATAGAGATTTACCACTTCGCATGGCAGAACCAGGAACTGTATATAGATTTGAGCGCTCTGGTACTTTAACTGGATTAATCAGAGTCCGTGGACCAATAACTCAAAATGATTCTCATATTTATTGCTCACCAGAACAATTCGCCGATGAGTTTAAAAGAGTTTTAGATTTATTTGCTGAAGTATATAAAGATTTAGGTATTAAAGATTATTGGTTCCAACTATCTTTACCAGACTTTAAAAATAAAAAAAATAAGTTCGGCGGAGAAACTAAAAAATGGAAATGGGCATCTGATGAAATCCGAAAAGTACTGAAAAAAAGTAAAGTTAAATTCATCGAAGTTGCAGGGGAAGCGGCTTTTTATGGACCAAAGGTAGATTTACAAGCTAAAAATGTTTTAGGTAAAGAAGATACAATTGCTACTGCTCAAGTAGATATCTTAGTTCCTAAAAGAATGGGCTTAGCCTATGTTAATGCCAATGGTAAGGAAGAAACTCCTATCGTAATTCATCGCGCAGTACTTGGATCTTATGAAAGATTTATTGCCTTCTTACTTGAACAAACTGCTGGTAAATTACCCCTCTGGCTATCTCCTACACAAGTAAGTGTTTTGCCAATTTCCGAACAACAAAATAAATACGCTGAAAAAATTAAAAAAGAATTAGAAGAAAGCGGTTATAGAGTTACTCTAAATAGCGAGAACTTAACTATCGGAAAGAAAATTCGCGAAGCAGAAATAGCTAAAACTCCTTTTGTTTTAATAGTTGGCAAAGAAGAAAGTAAAAATAAAACAGTTAATGTCCGCCAACGAGATAAGGGCAATATAGGAGAAATGGAATTAGATAATTTCCTTAAAATGCTTAAATAAAATAAACGGCCCCGATGTAACGTCGGGGCCGTTTATTTTTATTACTTTTTTTCTTTGTCTTTTTCAAATATCCCTTCAATACCCCTTTCTGTTTTTCTTATCTCTTCATCATAAAGTGCCTCTTCATGTTCAGCGTCTATTTTTCTGGTCTGTCTCATTTTTTGAATCTCTTCTAATTCTTTAGGAGGATTCTTTTTTGAAAAATTTTCCATATAATTACTTCATCTTTTCTTCTAAAATCTTCTTTAAAACTACTGGATTACCAGCTCCTTTAAGTTTAGCCATAGACTTGCCTACTAAAAATTGAAGCGCAGCAGCTTTACCATTTTTAAAGTCCTCTACGGCAGTTGGGTTTGCTTCTAAGATTTCATCTACTACCTTACCAAGCTCCTCTTCTCCAGAAACCTGCGCTAACCCCTCTTCTTTAACAATAGTTCTTGGGTCACCACCCGTTTCTTGCATTTTAACTAATAAATCTTTCGCTGTTCTGCTAGAAATTTCGTTTTTAGAAATCATTTCTATTAAATCAGATAAGTTTTCGGCGGTTATTTTAAGAGTATTGAAATCTAATTTTCTATCTTTCATTAATCCTCTTAAGTCGCTGTCTAAATAATTAAACAACAGTTGAGTTTTATTTTTAGTTATTTCTTCTTGATTATCTGCCTCTAGTTCTGAAACTGCATTTTCAAAATACTCTGCTCCAAATCTATTTTCGGCTAAAGCACTAGCTTGCTCATTACTAAGATTAAATTGTTTTTTAAATCTTTCTCTTTTGTCTTGGGGCATTTCTGGAATCTCTAATTTTAAACGCTCAATATCAAAAGCTGAAACATCTAAAGAGGGTAAATCTGGATCAGGGAAATAGCGGTAGTCATGAGCATGTTCTTTAGAACGTTGGGCCACTGTTTGTTGTTTAACCTCATCCCATCCCCTAGTTTCCTGAGTCACTTTTTTGCCACTGTCTAAAATTTCTGTTTGCCTTTTAATTTCATAATAAATAGCATCGTGAATAGCCTTAAATGAATTTAAGTTTTTTATTTCTGTTCTAATGCCCAATTCTTCTGGTTTATTTGGATCTCCTAAACTAATATTAGCATCTACTCTCATTTGACCCTTTTCTAAATCAGCATCAGATGCACCTAAATAACGAAGAATTAGTTGATATTCCTCTGCAAAAGCAACTGCTTCATCAACGCTATGAATATCTGGTTTAGTTACAAGTTCGGCCAAAGGAACGCCGCCGCGATTAAAATCAACTAAAGTAGATTTATTATCTTCAGAATGAATTAGCTTACCCGCATCTTCTTCAAGATGAACTCTGTCTAATTCAACCACCCTCTCTCCCTTAATGCGTGAAGATATGTCTATGCTTCCATCTTTAACAATCGGCATATCTAATTGAGATATCTGATAACCTTTCGGAAGATCAGGATAAAAATAATTTTTTCTATCAAATTTAAAAACCTTATTTACTTCTCCTTTTACTCCAAAAGCAATCTTAATCATTGCTTCAATAGCTTTTTTATTTATAGTAGGCAAAGCACCTGGATGACCAAGACAAATTGGGCAAACATTAGTGTTTGGCTTTTTTTCTTCAGGATTATTTGGACAATCGCAGAACATTTTTGTATTTGTTTTAAGCTCTGCGTGAACCTCTAAACCAATTGTTGGTAAATATTTCATCCCGTTAGAAAATTTAAATTTAATACTTATTAATTACATCTTATCCCGCCGATTTTCTAACGGGATTCATCTTAATAAATATACCAGAAAAAAATTAATAAAAAAACCGCTCCATTGGAGCGGTTAATAATTTTAAATTATAGGATTTTATCTATTTCTGATTTAACTTTTTTAAAAACTTCATTCTCTACACCCCTACCATCGATAATAACAATTCTCTCTTCAGGCATAGCCTTAGGAAGTTCTAAGTAATTCTTCCTTAATTCCTCTTGGAAAGAAATTTTTTCGAATACCTCTTTAAAATCTCTTCCTGCGTCTCTATTCATTCTCTCTAAAGCAAGTTTAGCCGGAACATCAATAATAATAGTCAAATCAGGAATTAAAATCCCTTTGTGCATTTTAAGTAATTTTTTAAGCGGAATCCCCTGAGTTTGCTGATAAGCCAAGGTGGAATGTTTATATCGGTCAGAAACAACACAATTTCCTTCTCTAAGATGCATTCTTATTAGAGTTTCATGAACTAATCGGTCTTTAATAAAAAGCTGAGTTAATTCTTCAGCATGATCTTTAGGATTATCACTCTCTCTTAAAATTCTTCTTATCTCTTCATAATACTGAGACTTATAAGGTTCGCGAGTTATAAAAACATGATTGTCTTTATGCAAATCAAAAAGATAACCTGCAGCTCTTTTGGCTTGAGTACCTTTGCCGGCGCCATCGGGCCCCTCAATGGCCACAAAAATTGATTTCATCTTCATATCTCCTATATTAAACTAAATGGTGCTATATTTAAATTACACTAAAAATAAAAACACCGCAAGATTTTGCGATGTTTTTTATTTATAACTTTTACTGTTCTATTTCAATGCCCATGTTTCTTGCAGTACCAGCAATTATTTTCATTGCCGCCTCTACATCATAAGCATTTAAGTCTACCATTTTCTTTTCTGCAATTGCTCTAAGATCTTCTTTAGAAATCTTACCAACTTTATTTTTTAAAGCGTCGGGTGATCCTTTTGAAATGCCCGCTGCTTTTTTAAGAAGGGCTGAAGCAGGAGGTGTCTTTAAAATGAAATCAAAGCTTCTATCTTCATAAACAGTAATAACTGCAGGAACTACGTCGCCACCCATATCTTTAGTAGCGTCATTGAATTTCTTACAGAAATCTTGAATGTTAATACCGTGCTGACCCAATGCTGGACCAATTGGAGGAGCGGGATTAGCTTTACCGGCTTCTATTTGTAATTTTAATGTTGTTTTTACTGGTTTTGATGCCATAATTTTATATTATTTGCCCGAATCATTTTTTGAGACGGGTCTATATTTAGTTGAGGCTAACTAGATATATATTAATTAAACTTTCTGAATTTGTAACGAATCCAATTCGACTGCCGTATCTCTTCCGAAGATAGGGACTAATACTTTCACCTTACCCTTTTCTTCGTCTATTTCTGAGATCTTACCATCATAGTCCTTAAAAGGACCATCTATAACTTTTACCATTTCTCCTACTTTATAATCAACCTTAAATTTCTTTTCTTTGTTGCCCATGCGATACATTAACACATCTATTTCTTCAGTTGATAAGGGCACCGGAGTAGTTGAATCTGGACCCACGAAGCCAGTAACACGAGGAGTATTGCGGACTACATACCATGAATCCTCAGTAAGATTCATATCAACTAATACATAACCAGGATAAATTTTTTCTTCTATAGTTCTTCTTTTGCCGTTTTTTATTTTAACTTTAGTTTCTTTAGGAACTAAAATATTAAAAATTTTATCTCCCATAGATAGAGATTCTACACGCTGCTTAAGATAGCGAACTACTGCGTCTTCGTAACCAGAGTAGGTATGTACAGCATACCAATGTCTTGATTTATCTTTAATCTCAACCATCTTTTCTTCTCCGGATGGTTTTTGGTTTGGGCTTTGTTCTTTTGTCATATTATAGTAAAAAAGTTTCTAATAAATAAGTGAATAAAAAGTCTAATGCGCCCAAGAAAAATGATACCAATAACGATAAAAGAACAACTATTAAAGTTAATCTAATTGTTTCTTGGCGAGTTGGCCAATTAACGCGCTTTAGTTCTTGTTTTGATTCCTGTAAAAAGGAAATTAATTTTGTTAACATAATAAAAATTCGTATATTAGTTTCGCATATTTTATATTAAATGTCAAGATTTTTAACTGATAATGCGTGGGCTTGAATAAAATTCTTTCTAGGCTCTACTTCTTGGCCCATTAATACATCAAATAATTTATCAGCCTCTAAGGCATCTTCAACATCAACTTGCTTTAATACTCTGTTTTCTGGGTTCATAGTAGTTTCCCAAAGCTGTTCTGGATTCATTTCACCAAGACCTTTATAGCGCTGAATAGACACTCTTGAACCATCTTCAGAACCAAAAGATTTAATAGCCTTATCTTTTTCTGCTTCAGTGAATACGTATTTAAATTCCTTACCCTTACTTACTTTATATAGAGGTGGTTGAGCAATATAAATATTGCCATTCATTACTAATGGTTGGAAATATCTATAAAATAAAGTTAATAACAAAGTTCTAATATGAGCACCATCAACATCTGCATCCGTCATTAAGACAACCTTCGCATAACGAAGCCCTTCTATATCAAAAGATTCTGCGATAGCAGTGCCTAAAGCTACGACAAGAGCCTTAATTTCTTTGTTAAGAAGCATCTTGTCTATTCTAGCTCTTTCTACATTTAAAATTTTGCCCCTCAATGGAAGAATTGCTTGAGTTCTTCTGTCTCTGCCCTGCTTAGCACTACCACCAGCAGAATCTCCCTCTACAATAAACAACTCGGATTCTTCAGGATTACGGGAACTACAATCAGCAAGTTTACCGGGCAAAGTAAGTCCGTCTAGAGCACCTTTTCTAAGAACGGTATCTTTAGCAGCCTTAGCTGCCTTACGAGCTTTAAGCGCAAGTAAACACTTTTCCATTATTTTGCGAGCTTCTTGAGGGTGCCTTTCTAACCAATCTTTTAAAGCATCTCCCATAATAGTCTCTACTGCAGTACGGGCGTGAGGACTACCTAAACGAGCTTTAGTTTGACCCTCAAATTGAGGCTCTCTTAATTTAACAGCAACAATAACAGACAAACCCTCTCTTACATCGTCACCGGTTAAATTCCCTTCTTTTCCTTTAATATACCCTTCTTTAGATCCATAATCATTTAGAGTACGCGTTAGGGCAGAGCGAAAACCAGTAAGATGCATACCGCCATCTGGCGTATAAATATTATTTGCAAAACTTAGTTCAGATGTTTCTATTTCATCGTTATAGAGAAACGCTACTTCTACATCTACACCCTCCGCTTCTTTATTTGTATAAAAAGGAGTTGTTTGAAGTCTTTTATCTGCACTATTTAAATAATTAATAAAAGACAATAAACCACCATCAAAATAAAATGCGTGATAAGCAGCCGGCACTTCTCTAGAGTCGATAATCTCTATTTTAATTCCTTTAGTTAAAAATGCTTGCTGACGCAAATGATCAATTATTCTTTTATGATCCCATTCTATCTTTTCAAAAATTTCTTCATCTGGAAGAAAAGTAATCTTAGTACCAGTAAGTTTTGATTTATTTCCCTTCTTAATTGAATGTTTTGGTTTACCTCTTTCATACTCTTGAGTCCAGACATATCCATCTCTATTAATTTCTGCCTTTAATGATTTAGAAAGGGCATTAACTACAGAAACACCCACGCCATGAAGACCACCAGAAACCTTATAAGAATCGCCACCAAACTTACCACCAGCGTGCAAAGTAGTTAAAACTGTTTCTAAAGCAGATTTCTTAGTTTGCTTATGTTTCTCTACCGGTATACCTCGGCCATCATCTGAAACACTTATTTTTTTACCAGGCAATAATTCAATACGAATATGCTTAGCATAGCCAGCCATTGCTTCATCGAAGGAATTATCTACAACTTCCCAAATTAGATGATGAAGACCAGCACTATCGGTAGTACCGATATACATACCAGGTCTTTTACGTACTGGATCTAAACCCTCTAATACGTAAATATCTTTGGCTGAATAACTGCTTGACCCCTCTTTTTTTATTTCTTCTTTATCTTTTGCCATATATTTTTATTGATTTTTCCCCAATTAAAAAAAGCTTTTTTGCCTCTTTTTAAACCTTTATTTTTACCTTGTAATTATAGCAAGATTAAACCCTCAAATCAATGCTTTAATAGGACAAAAATAGCCTTAAAATAGGCTCAAATTGAGAGTTTCCCGAGGTTTTCCACAAGTAGATGATAAATCCTTATTTAAAACAAAGTTTTAGCGTAATTCCAGATATCTTCTCGGCCCTGCAATTTCTCTGAATACCACCATTCCACACCCCATAAATAAGCTCTTCTAAAGCCAACTTCTTCTGTGTATTCAATATTCTTTTTAAATTGCTCAAAGCTTAAAGATTTATCTACTTCTTCTGGTGTCATACTATAAATATCCTTAGGTCCCCATGGTTCAGCTTGAAGCTCCACGACAAAGACATCTTCGGTCCCGGCAAAATATCTAATCAAATTAGATTTCAGATGAAAAAAACTTGGAGGCAATGGATAATTAAAATATCCGCCTGGATAATATCCTGTATAAATAATTCTATATAATGTTGTTCCAAAAATATCTGCGCGCTTAGCTGCTGGTATCCATAAACTCAATTCTCCACTATCGCTAACAATAATTTTTCTATTATCTAATGACTTAACTAAAGAAACCTCTTCATTTAAAAAATCTGAATCAAATGGCGGACAAATCCCAAACTGAGATAAGAAGGGTTCATTTTCTACTTGCCAATATTCGATTGTATTATTGTCTTTATATCTACTAACGGTCGCGGTAATTATTTCTAAAATTTCTTTTTCTCTTTGCTCTTTAGTAAAATCGTTCGCCCATTCAGGAACATGACATTCTGGCCACCTAGGCACTCTCATACCTATAGATAAAATTATTTTAGTATCATTTTTTGTAGCTTCATTTATTTGCCAGTCTAAATCAGAATAATCAAATATTCCTTGACTATTCTCAAGAACATCCCAATAGGCTGGTAGTCTTAAATACTTAACATCTAACTCATTTAACATTGCTAAATAAACCATTTTCCAATCTAAATCACTTCTTACAGCTTTATGACTAAAAGTAACTCCATAATCCTCTACCCCAGGAGATAATACTTCTGATTTTTGAGAAAGTGCCAATATCGCCAATCCTATAATAATTAATAAAATAGCTAGAAATTTAATAAATAAAGTTTTTTTATTAATCTTTTCTAAAAGAATTTTAGGATATTCTACAGAAAGAATTGTGGCTATTAATAATATAAATACATATCTAAATCCTTCTAAGGCCTGAACCATGACAACGCTACCTAAGAAAAATGCATAATTTTGTAATATTGCATATGCTCCAGCCAATATTTTATTAACTATAAATAGACCAATTGTTTTATTCGGTGTTTCCTGGGCATGTCTCTTAAGAGGCTTGCCAAAGCCACCATAAGCTAAAAGAATCAATCCAGCCGCTAATTCACCAACGCGACTGATAACAAACCCATTAATAAAGTTAGTATTTAAATAAACATATTTTAAAGCCACAAATGACCCAGCAAATAGAAATGCCCCAAAAGTAACAAAGGAAATAGATTGAGTTGTAAGCGATTTAATATGATGCCACTTAATAGAAATTACTATCCCGCCTAATAGAAGTAGTATAAAAGCAATAAGCTCTATGTTATCTAATCTTTCAATTAAAAATAAATTACTTATAACTAGAGTGAAAACAGTTATCAAAATTCCAAAAAGTGGGGCAATTCTAGAAATTTCATTTTTAGTAACTGCTTTAAAGAAAAAGTATAAACCAAAAACAATAATTAAACCCGCAAAAATTCCTAATAAAATTAAAAATGGTCTCTCTATTAATTCGTTCGGCTTAAAACCAAATGGAATTAATATAAAACCAAAAGATCCGAAAATACCAACCCAGGCGGCGTATAACCTAGGATTAAGCGATGTTTTACTAAGAATTACTTTATCTAAAGTAGAAACAATTGCAGCGATAAAATAAGCGAGTATTGCGAAAAAGAGCCAGTTCATTCCATTAGAAAATTAAAAATGACGTTACATGGACATAAAGCTTTCTATACTGCAACTGAAAGTTGTTCATAATGAAAATTTTGTTTATTAATTTTTTAACGGGACTCATTTCCAATCTTCAATAATAATCTTTTTACCCCAAAGCCTAGCTATAACTTTTTGTCTTTCTCTCCACCCCAACTTTCTCACCATTTCAATCGGTAAAGTAATAGCAAAACTGGAGCCACCAGCAACTTTAGTAATTTTTCTTATATTTCTGTTTTCTAACTTTCTTCTGGTTTTCATTTTAGTGTTTATCTACTGAGATATCTATGTAGATATCTCAGTAGGTCTGATTATTTTAATTTTACCATATTATTTTTTTAAGTTTGTATGCATTCCCATGCCTCAACATCCCCAAATAAGAATTTACTGTTTCTTTAGCGGGATGTTCTTTAATTCTTTTTAGCATTCTTCTCTTGGCGGCTGTCCGCAATACCCGATAATTGGGAAAATGCACCCAGCCGAGAAAATCGACCCCGGAGGCGAGCGTTTTGATGAAAACCTTATTCGGATGAAGCTCCAAAGTAAGTTTTTCTTTTAGAAACGCTTCTAATATTAGAAGCGTGTAATCTAAGAACTCCTTGTCTCTTGAGAGAATTATAAAGTCATCGGCATAGCGGATATAGTGTTTCAATTTCAATTTATGCTTCACGAACTGGTCAAATTCATTCATATAGATATTCACCAATAATTGGGAGGTGAGATTGCCGAGAGGAAGACCGATGTCTGGCTTGGCCTCAAAGCTATCAATCACTCTATCCAATAGCCATAAAATGTCTTTGTCGGATATAGAAGAAGATAAAATTTCTTTTAATATCCGATGATCAATACTGGCAAAGAATTTCTTAATGTCGCACTTGAGTACCCAGCAGGTTTGGGTATTGTTTTGGCTTACTTTATAGCCAAAGGAACGAAGTCGGTTGATGGCTTTATGAGTTCCTTTATTGAGGCGGCAAGAATAGGAATCGGCAATAAAAGTTTTGTCAAAGAATGGGTATAAGATGCGATAAATGGCATGGTGCAATAATCTGTCCCTCACTTGGGCTTTATGGATGTTTCTCGGCTTAGGGTCGCAGATATTGAAAGCCTGATAGCCGCCGTGGAAATAGGTGCGATTGCGAAGATTATTATGAAGCGAGAGGATGTTGTCCATGAGATGAAGGGAAAAATCCTGCACATCGGCCTTCTTCCTTTTCCCTCTCACAAATTCTTTCCAGGCCTCTAACAGATTTTCCACGCTTATGATATCTTCATATGTATGAGTCAATTGCCGTTTCATCCCGTTAGAAATTTAACAAATTAATTTTTATAACTATACACTAATATCACTAATATAATATTATGCACGACAACACAAAGAACAATGTCCCTGAAATTTCTAACGAGATTCATAATGATGATTTAAATAAAAATACTCTTAGAAAAGACCCCCCCCCCGCAGGAATCTGCTTATTATTACAAAGTTAGTCACTGCATATAAAATCTGGCAAGGATTCTTTGGCCATTTTCCGAAGACATCCCGCTCGTTAGGTTTCAAAATTGACACTTTATTTTTGGAAATAGCTGAATTATTTTTCGTTGCTGGCTCCATTAATAGAGAACAAAAAAATAATTATTTGAATAAAGCATCAATAAAATTTGACCTGCTTAAATTTTTTATACAAATCTGCTGGGAAACAAATCTATTAAATAATAAGAAATATATCGCATTATCAGGTCATCTGGATGAAACCGGAAAAATGTTAGGTGGCTGGAAAAAGAGTCTTGAGAAAAAAACTTCCGCTCTGGAAGCGGAGAAAAAATAACAGTTTCGAGAGAAGACCTGGTTGCTGTCGTTCCACCTGTTCGGATTCTCGACCGAGTTGGCGTTGACGTTCCAGCTATCGCTGTTCCAGTTGGCGTTCACCGCCCAGAGCAGCTCTCGTGCTCAAAGTCATCTGCGCCACCGCCCCTTGAATACTCTCGGGGCTGAATATTATTTAGGATCTTAAAATCCTCCAGCTTTGCGCACCAACTCTTATTTTTTTAATAAGATTCCTTTTTAAAAAGAACCTGAAATCATGACACAAAAGCCGTAACCGTTGTGTGATGCATAACTTCCTAATTAAGATATCAAATTAATATAAAATAGAAAACCCCATACATAGCAAGCTATGTATGGGGTTTGTCTTAGGGAACCAAGGGACCAAAGTCCCAAGGATCCTAAGAGTTGCGAGAGAAGACCCGGCTGCCGTCGCTCCACCTGAACGGATCCTCGACCGAGTAGGCGTAGACGCCCCAGCTACCGCTGTCCCAGTAGGCGTCCACCGCCCAGAGAACTCCCTTGGCGTCGCGGACATAGAAGATGTTCGCGTAGCCGTTGGTGAGGAGAGCTCCAGACTCGCCGTTCGGTTGCTTTTTGAGAAACTCCCAGATGCTGGCGAGGGTTGTCTCCGCTTTGTCTCCCAGCTCGGCCAGGATCGGCTTGTCCGACGAGCCCTGCTTCAGCTTGGCATAGCGAAGCACCACTTCTGATTGCGGCTCTTCCACTTTGGCGAGGAAGTGCTGCTCGAAGTTGTTTCCGAGCCAGGCGATCTTCACCGCCTTGCTGTTGGTGGTGAAGTGATCGCTGGCAACGAACTTGTCGTTGCCGGGAACCTTGACGGTCCCGACAGGCGACAGAAGTTCCGAAGCGACGGTCGATGCCTTCAACATCTTGACGAGCTCCTCGGCGATCTTGCTAACGCAAGGATCCCCCTTCTTCTGGACAAACGCGTAGATATCCTCGCTGGACACCCCGCGCTTGAGAAGCTCGTCCTGCAGTTTCTCGGCGAAGCCGAGAAACCATCCTCTAATCGTCACCAACACCTTCTTGTCTTTTTCCTTGGCCATTTTGGCCTCCCCCAACCTATCCCTCAGTCGCCTTAGGCGACCCCCAGATAAGCCAGTTATTTTACTTCTTTTTACAAGTTGTCAAACTGCGTTATTATGCTTGGTACAATAGCACATTTTTTGCTATTTTGTCAACCCCGCTCTATAATCTCTTTATAGACCCACGCGCTATCTCTAATCCTTCTCTCCATTGTTTTATAATCCACCTCAATTAAACCGAATCTCGGCTCAAATCCTTTATCCCATTCAAAATTATCGATCAAAGACCAATATAAATACCCTTTTACATTAACATCTTCTTCTATAGCCCGCTTCATCCACTCTACATGCTCTTTAATAAAGTCTGATCTATATTTATCTTTTGCATCAGCTAAACCATTCTCGGTAATATAAATCGGTTTGTTATATTTTTTTAATCCCTTTAATACATAATATAGTCCCTCTGGATATATTTCCCAGCCCATATCACTTACTCTATTATTATCATTTTGATTAAATCTCAAATTCTTGATTCGATTATGAAAATAATAATTTAAACCAATAAAGTCTTGGTAATTTTTAATTTTGTTTAAAAAATTAAAATTCCACCACCAAGAAATAATATTTTTAAAAAAAATATCTAAGGGATTGCTACCTGCTTCATAATAAACATTGTTTTTAGATATTCCCACTTCGGCATCAGAATTAATATTTTTAATTATTTTATAAGCCTCTTTATGAGCTCTAATTAAATTTTTTCTTACTTTTAGATAAATAAAAATATTTTTTTTCTTAGGTGGCCATAATCCCCTTAAAAAGGAATTCATAGAATAAATTTCTGGTTCGTTTAGAGTAATCCAAAATTTAACTCTTTTAAATTCAGGAATGATTTTTTGAATAAATCTCAAAAAGTACATAATAGTCTCCTCATTTTCCCAACCCCCTTTATCCTTAAGCCAAATTGGGATTGACCAATGCCATAAGGTAATTATAGGCTCTATTTTGCGGTCTCTAAGAGCTTTAATCACTTTCTTATAATGATTTATTGCGGCTTTATCAAATTCTCCTTCTTTTGGCTCTATGCGTGACCATTCAAGAGAAAAGCGATGAGCATTGTGCCCTAAAATTTTAGCTAGATTAAAATCATTTTCATATAAATTAAAATGATCCGATGCCTTACCAGCGTCCATACCAGAATCAGTCCAATCATTTTTAATACCACCTTCTACTTGATAAGAAGAAGTGGCGCTCCCCCAAAGAAACTTCATCCCGTTAGAAAATTTAAATCTTATTAATAATAAATTATGAGATCCCGCTTTTTTCTAACGGGATAAATATACTTTAATTATACCAAATAAAAAAATAACCCCTTGGAGAGGTTATTTAATTTTTATCTTAATTCGGCATTAAATTTCTCTGTAAGTACTTGGCTAATAATAGCCATCTCTCTATCCACTTCTTGATCAGTTAAAGTTTTTTCGTCTGATTGAAAAACTATTCTGAATGTTAAACTTCTTTTCCCATGACCTAATTTATCATCTTGATACCAATCAATAAGATCTACATCATTTACTAATTTAGGACTTACTTGTTGAATTAGGCTTAAGATTTCGCCAACTCTAACATTGCTTACTAATATAGATATGTCTCTAACAACAGAAGGATATTTAGATAATGGTTCATAACCCTTTTCTTCATTAATTTCTTTTAATAATTTAAATAAATCAATTTCTAAAATCGCCCCTTTAGACTTATCTAAAGAGCCTAAGTAGCCTAAAACTTCATGCTCGCCATTTTTGATTAATAAGCCCTCTCCTGATTTTAAAATTTTATTATCTAAATCTAAATCCTTCAAAAAGTAATCTATTATCCCTAAACGGGTAAATAATAAATCAACTAATCCCTTGAGTTCTAAAATAGCATTTTTAGAAGAAGACGCTACACCAAGGACGCTAGTCTCTTTAACTCCGTCCTTTGCTTCTCCGAATACTCTTCCGATTTCAAAAACTTTTACCTCTTCAAAATATCTTAAATTATCTTTTAAATTCTTAATCAATCCTCCAGCCAAGCTATCTCTCATTATTGCGACTTGATTACTCATTGGATTGGCTAATTCGGCCGGACTTGAATTCCTAAATACATCAGGAGCTATACCAGTTTCTAATTCTGGCACTAAAGAATAATTATAGACTTCTCCATAGCCTACTCCAGTTAAAAATGTTTTTATTCTATCTTTAAGAAGGATTGATTCTTCTTCTGCGGCAAACCCCAAAGCAACAGCGGGAGGAATTGATTCTAGGTTTTCGTATCCCTTAACCCTAACTATTTCTTCAGCAACATCCTCTATATTATCTACATCATCTCTTAAAATAGGAACTTCTAATATTTTACTTTTCTTTTTAAAGCCTAATTTTTTAAGAATATCTACAATTTCTTTTTCTTTATAATTTGTACCAATTAAATTATTTATTTTTTTAAGATCTAATTTAATTGTCTTTTTAGTGGTTTTTTCAGGATAAACATCAATAGTTTTATAAACCTTGGCTCCGACTAATTCTTTTAAAAGCTCCAAGGCTCGCATCATTCCCATCTCTGCTAAAGCAGGATTTAAATTATGAGAAAATCTTCCAGAAGCATCTGTATGCAATTTAAGATTTGCGGCAGTTTTATATATATTTACTCCATCAAAATTAGCTGATTCTACTAAAATTTTAGTAGTTTTATCTCCTACCTCGCTAGATTTACCCCCTTTGATGCCAGCGATAGCCAACGCCTTTTTAGCATCAGCAATAACTAGCATATCTTTATTTAATTCAAATTTTTGACTATCTATTGTATCAATAGATTCTTTTTCTTTAGCATTTCTAACAACTAATCCACCAGAAACTTTATCGGCATCAAATGCGTGCAATGGTTGACCCATTTCTAACATTACATAATTCATGATATCAACTACATTATTTATTGGTCTTAGTCCACAAGCCTTTAAAACTTCTTTAAGCCAATCAGGAGAAGGCCCAACTTTCACATCGGTTACATAAGTAGCTAAATATCTTTTACAAAGTTTATTGTCTTTGATACTTACTCTATAAACACCCTCTGAGCTTGAATCTGGTTTAAATTTATTTTCAGTAGGATCTTTTAATTTGGTATTAAAAATAATTGAAGCTTCTCTAGCGACACCAATATGCGAAGCTGCATCTGAGTGACGATTCGCGGGTGGAACAACATCCAAAACATCTTCTCCTAAATCATCAGCTTCAAAAGAATATAAATTAAGCTTTTCTACTAAAGTGTTTTTATCATATTTCCCCGGGGCTAATTTTTTAATTAATTTAAAGCTAAATTTCATCCCGTTAGAAAACTAAGCCAAATATGTTATTGGCTATATTATTTTTTAATTTTCGACTGACGATTTTCATATTTTTGATTTGATTATTAATTTTCTAACGGGATGAATAAATTAAAACTGTTTAATAAATCTTTGGTCTCCAGAGAAAAATAATCTTATATCTGGAATATTATATTTAATCATTGCTATTCTCTCTAAGCCTAAGCCAAAAGCAAATCCTTGAAGATCTCTAGGATTATAATGAGCGGCCTCAAACACCTTAGGATGAACCATGCCCGCTCCCATTACTTCTAACCAACCAGTTTCTTTACATAAATTACATCCCTTACCATTACATTTAACACACTCTATATCTACTTCTAGGCCCGGCTCTACGAATGGGAAATAGCTTGGACGAAGTCTTAATTTAAGTTTCTTTTTAAATAAACGATGAAAAAATTCTTCTATAATAAATTTAAAGTTGGCCATAGTGATATTTTTACCAACCATTAATCCTTCTACTTGATAAAAATTAAATTCATGAGAAGCATCAGTGGCCTCGTATCGAAATACCCTACCAGGAACAATTATTTGAAAAGGGGGGTTGTGTTGTTCCATAAATCTAATCTGCATAGGGCTGGTGTGAGTTCTGAGTAATAATCTTTCTTTTCCTAATCTTTTTTTAAGCCAGAAAGTATCCCACATATCACGAGCGGGATGATCTTTAGGAATATTTAAAGCATCGAAATTATAATGTTCTGTTTCTACTTCTGGACCTTCAACGACAGAAAAGTTCATTGCTTTAAAAATTTCTCTTATTTCTTTTTCTACTATAGTGATTGGGTGTAAATGCCCTAGTTTAATTTTTTTGCCAGGCATTGTTAAATCTAGTCCCCCACCTTTATTAGAAGAAGATTTGAAATCTTTAGATTTTTTATTAATAGCTTGTTCTACTTCATTTTTTAAAGCATTAGCCAATGGCCCCATTTTTCTTTTTTCTTCAATAGTTAAATTTTTTAAAGATTTTAAAAGCTTCGTTATCTCGCCACTTTTGCGTCCCAAAAATTCAACTCTTACTTTTTCAAGAGTTAATTCATCTTTTACTTCTTTGATAAGCTTAGCCGCTTTCTTTTTTATTTCTTCTATTTTTTCCATTAAAATATATTAATTGATACTTGATATTCCCTTTCTTTACCTATAGTAGTAATTTTAAATTTAATAAAATATTCACCCGCCTTATCCCACTCATGAGATAAAACTATTTTTTCCCCTTTTTCTAGAGAGCCTGTATTATTTTTACCATCTTTCCAATCTACTTTATATTCTAAACTTTTACTATCCTTATTAACAATAGTGAAATATGCCAGAGAGCCAGCTTCTACTGTGTAAATAATGGGATTAGGCGGCTCAGTCATTACTCCTTGAATATCTATACCAGCATTCTCTCCTATGCTATCTACCTTATCATTAACTACGTCTTTAACCTTTTTAAAGGTTTCTACTTTTACATCATCAACTACAGCATCAATAGTAGAACTTACTTTATCAGAAAAAGCGGCTAATAAAGAATCTATACCGGCAGAAACAGCCCCATCTAAATTTTCTTCTTTTACTCTTTGAAATGTACTTACTAAAGCATCTCTTCCCTTTAAAATAGGAAAAGAATATTCAGAATTATTATCTCTGGATAAAGCTAAATAAGCGGCCGAGGCAATTACAATAATTAAGATGTATATACCAAAAAACCTACTCATTATTATAAGTATACGAGATTATTCAATTAGCTTCAATTTGCACTCCAGAGCATGCTCGTTATAAACGTACTAATGTTGTTGTGCCTCTGGGTAGAGTCGAACTACCTTCTAAGCGTTATGAGTGCTTCGTTCTAACCGTTGAACTACAGAGGCTATTTAATTTTGTTGCGGGGGTTGGATTCGAACCAACGACCTTCTGGTTATGAGCCAGACGAGCTAACCACTGCTCTACCCCGCGATATGTAATATACATTACCATAAATAAACTAAAAATCAACTTTGATTTATTTAAATAAAGATAGTAAACTAGAAGAAGTAAATTTAAACAGGAGATAATATGTCAGATAAACAAATCTTAATAGAAAAGAAAGCAAAATCTTACTTAGGTATTCCTTATAAATATGGGGTTAAGCCTGAAGATGTTCCTAATTTTTTAGATTGTTCATATTTTACAATGTTGGTTTTTGAAGATATAAAAAAATTAGGACGTAGCACTATCTTACAAGCCACTGAGGGCGATGAGGTTTTAAATGAAGATTATCAAAAGGGAGATCTTTTGTTTTTACGCGGATCCAAAGGGCATTACAATGATGACTTATTCCCTGGAAGAAATATTTGTATTGGCCATGTTGTTATTTATTTAGATAACGGATTAGTAATTCATGCATCTTCCCCAGAAGGAACTGTTATTCAACCACTCCACGAAGTTATCAAAAATAGGGGTCCAGTAGTCATCGCTAAAAGAATGATATAAAAAATAAATCCCGCCAAAAGCGGGATTTTTATTTTTAAACTACTTCCAAACAAGAAATCCTGTTATATAAGAAACAATAATTATTATTATGTACGCTTTAAATAAAAAATAGAAAATATCTATTAAATAATCTCCTATACTAATCACTCCATCTTTTACATAAAATATATCTGCTAGATATCGCAATCTAGTTCTTTCATTCATTCTAGAATGTTTTTTACTAAATTGAACAGAAATTTCTATTTGTTCATTTTTTATTAAAACGGGCATATAACCATAATTTGCCAACATGACTGCTATATTTGATAAAGCCCCTAAAAATTCAATTAAAAATATTGTAAAGAGAATCCATTCTTTAAAAAGAGCTATTAAAAATAGTAATAAAAAACGAATTCCTAAAAGTCGGGCTGCATCTCTCTTTGTCATCGGCCCCATATTAGGCCTCTAAATCGTTTTGAAGTTCTACTCTAAGATTACATTAAAATCAAAAAAACTCCTATTAAGGAGTTTTTTATTAATTTCCTGGTTTTACTTCTTTTATTTCTCCTGGTTCAAATCCCGATGAACAAGATTGAGTGGTTGGAGGCGAAGAAGATGTTGTCTCTGAACAATCTGGAGTACAAAATCTTTGCTGTTCTCCAGATTCAGGGCATTGAAGAGGTAACCATTCTGTACAAGTCCAATTATCTGAAGGACAGCTACCTGAATCAGAGCCGGTTCCTGAGTTCGCATCTGAACCAAAAGCAGCAAAAATAACTTTACCCTCATCCATTATTAAATCACAAGTTCCAAATCCTTCACAATTACCAAACCAACCATTAAAAGTAGAATCAGGACCTGGGAATACTTCTAAGATTTCTGGTTCGCCTGATTCATATGTTCTTTCACAAGTACCTTCACTACAATTAATATTTTTTCCTACTACTGTTCCCGTGCCAGCACCAGAAATATTTACTGTGAGAACGGGACTTTCCACAAATTCAGCCGAAACGGCTTGGTCAGAACCAAAAGTAATCGCACAAGGAATATCCGTTGTACATTCTTCTGAATCACTTACAAAACATTGACCAGTTTCTAAACACTCGCCACTCCATCCCTTAAAAACAGACCCGATATTAGGAATGGCTAATAAAGTTACTGCTCTTCTAGAAAAGATAGCATTAACTGATTGATTACCATCCATTACTAATTCACACGGACCAGTTCCAAAACAAGAATTATTACCAGTCCAGCCAGCGAAGATAGAGGTAGTATCTGGAGCTATAGGAATTAGAGTTACTACAGAGCCCCTCTCATAAATATTTGAACAAAAGCCTCTTGTATCACCACAGACTGTGTTGTTATCAACAACAGAGCCTTCTCCGAATTTATTTATAGTTAAAGTTACTGGATCGAAAATATTATCTATAACAATAGGCTCGCTTAATCCCCTTATACATTCTCCTTGAAAATAGGAACAATCCAATTGAACTTGATAATCACTCCCCGATAACCCACTAGGAATGCTAATAGTTACTTCTCCATTATTAGCAGTATTGCCAGCAAGGAGGCTAATTTCTTCAAATACTTCTATAGAAGAATTTTGATCTGGTTCATAAAAACAAGTTACATTGCTTTGAAACCACTTAGGCTTGCTTAGATCAAAATCATTAGACTGTGCCGCGTCTCTGCAATTAAATTCAAATACACCATCACCATCTTTGTCACTTAAATTATTAACTAAATTAGTTTCTGGATTCACGGCAAAATAATCACCATCATAATAACCAACGCTTAAATTAGAGCAATTAAATTTATTATCTAAATTATTAGTAATATTTCCATCACAAGTATCTATTGGTGGCGGCGCAAGATTCCATCTGAAACTTTGTCCCTCTGGTTGATCAATAAAATTAACCAAACTATAACCTGCTGACTCTAAACAGTAACCGGGATCACTATCTTTATTAACACATTCATAACTTGGATGAACTTGGGCTTTAACTGTTTTTGATGGATCAAGTTCAAAGTTACAAGTTAATAAAGACTCCCAATTATAACTATTATTAGTACTCTTTATGGCATCCACACAAGATAATTGATAAATTCCATCTCCATCAAGATCAATTGCATCTTGCGCCACTCTCTCCTGACTTAACCCAGAACAGTCAAAAGCCGTAGAAACTGTATTATTTAAATCACCATTGCAAGTATCTACGGGAGGAGGGCTCCAAGTGAAAGCATATTTACCATTTGGCTTCTTAAATGAATTAACAATATTCCAAATACCACCATAACAATAACCATCAGGAAGAACACATTTTCGAGAAAATACCCCATTATAAATTAAAGATGATATTTCTGTAACTTGAGGGATATAATTCGGAATTAATTTCTTTTCCAAAAGACTTACATTAATTCCCATTCCACCAAAATAATTAGCATCCCACAAAATTGTTTGAACTGATCCACTTGGCCATAATTCACCCCCTGTTGGCTTTTTTATTGTCAGCTTCTGTGGAGGAGAATCATAAATGACTATTAATCCACTTTTATCAGAAATACATTCTCCGAGATAATCAACGCTACAAGAAATTTTAATATTATATCTATTATTAAAATCAGAATTTGTTAAATCTAACGGAATATTAACAAAAGCACTTCCAGTATTAGGAGTATTTAATAGAAGTGGAATTTCCTCTATCACGCCACTATGTTCATAAACTAATTCAATATCTACTTTTTCTATTTTGGTTTCAGAAGAAAGAGAGTCATCACTCCACTCTATTTTTTGCTGAGTTCCTTTAAACCACTGTTGCCTACCCTCAGGAGAAATAATATTTAAAGTAACAGCTAATCTACTAACCACGCTATCAAAACCATTTACTAAACCATAACCATAATAATCATCTTTGCCGGGCGCTCCTAAATCTAGAGCTGTCGCAATAAGCTTTCCTTTAATCTGGCTTTGCGTTAATGCGGGGTCATGAGAAATCATATTTGCTATAACTCCAGTAACATATGGAGCGGCGTCTGAAGTACCGCTACCAAAAGCATAAGTACTGCCAATTTCAGTTGTTAAAATCTGTACACCAGGAGCAACAAAATCTACTTCTGGGCCATAAGAGCTAAATTCAGCTATTTGATTATCAGCATCGATAGCGCCAATAGCAATAACATTTTCAGCAGCGGCCGGCCAACCAACGTAATTACCCTCTGGGGTTCTACCATCATTACCAGTAGATCCAACCAAGGTAACCCCATTATTAATCGCGTAGTTAATTGCATCTTGGTAAAGTAAGCGTGTATTGGGATAATTTCTTAAGTCTGAACCAATACTCATATTAAGAACATCTATGCCATTATCAGCGGCCCAATAAATTGCGGATATACTTTGGCTTACGCTAGAAGAAATAGTCGGCTCTATTGTTTTTAATACATATATATTTGACTCTGGGGCAACACCAACAACTCCAATATTATTATCAACAGCGCCTATAATTCCTGCCATTTTTGTTCCGTGACCATGAGTATCATATGCCCATTTTTCTTGTTCACACCCAGACTCTCCTATAATAAAACTACAGCCACCTTTTATGTTGGCGGTTAAATCAGGGTGATCAATTTGAATACCGCTATCAATAATTCCAATATTTACTCCCCTACCCCTACCGCTAATATCCCAAACTTTTTGTATTTGTATTTTCGCTAGTCCCCAATCAGCTAACTGTGCATCAAAATGAACATCTGGATCTTCTTCTATGTAATCAATACCACCACTTAACTCGTTACCATAATCTGAAAAACCAACCGCGCCAACTATTTTGGCCCAAAAACTATTTTTAAGCATCGCCTCCTCTGCTTCTTTAGATGGGATTTCGGTGACAATTACATTTTTATCTGGCCAATTATAAATGTTAACAATATTGCCCCCATTATCAATAATAATTTGTTTAGCCCTTTCTAAATCGCTCCAGCTCTTTAAACCGATTGTCGCTTGTTTTGGATATTCTTCTTTTGTCTCAACCCTATCATCAGAAACTACAATTGTGTCTGGAGATATTTCTTTGGAAGTGTCTAATAATAATTCTTCTTCGGAAGAAGTTTCTTCAAAGTTTTTTGCCGGCTCTTGTGGGGTTTGATAAAAATCTGTCCTTAATAAGAAAAAAAGTCCTAATGAAAATACTAGGGCTACTACTATAGCAATCGCATTTTTTTTAAAAATAGAATTATAGTTATCCATAAATAATTATTTAGTGCCAAAAACAACCATCATAGCTATAGCTTGGCCACTCAAATAAATCATAATCAAAATCAAAATTAGAAGTATCTTTACCCGGCCTAGGCGCAGTAATAATAATCGGATCAAAGGGAAAAATATCGAGATTTATTGGGTTGGTATCACCATTTTGTGAAACATCTCCTGTTTTACTTCCACCTCCCTGAGTCTCGCCCTCATTAATCCCTTCACTGATTTTAATAATCGTATCTCCAGTACCACTACTAGTATCTACACAATAATTTCCTTCACATCCCTCACCTCCGCCGGTGAATATCCCAAAATTTTCTGGATAAATAAAATCATCTCCTGAACTACTATCAGAAAGATAATCAAAAAGCTTTTTACTACCATCAGCAATTAAATCTGTAAATGCGCCCCAGTAACTAATAAATCCTCCACCGAAGTTAGAAGAGTCGCCTTGATACTCTCTAAATCCTGCACATGGACCACCCACACATAACTGACTTAAAACAGGGTCACCGCCTATACATCCAGGAGGACCAGAATTAACGACTTCTCTATATTTTCTACCCAAAACACATTCGCTAAATTCTGTATAAGTAAAATCTCTGCATTGAGGTCTACCAAAGTTAGCAATAACTATTTTAGATTGTTCTGGTATAAAATTACTTAAAGCACATAGACCAGTTCCCCTATCACCACAAAAATCATCTAACCAACCAAAAAATTGCCAATCATTCGAAGAATCCGCTGAAAGAGTTATTTCACCTGTACCAGTTCCTTTCTTTTCTATATCGGCTTGAATTTTATAAGTTTCTGACTCAACTTGAGCCGTCACCAAGCCCGCTAAAAATAGCGAAAATATTAAAGATAAAACAGTTATTATTTGTATCTTTTTATTCATATTACAAATTAATTATACCACACTAAAAATATCAATACTAAATACTAATATATAAATAAAAACCACAGACAATTCTGTGGCTTTTCTATATGAGCGGGTTTATCCACCTTTGGCGGGCGCGACCGGATTCGAACCGGCGGTCTTCTCCGTGACAGGGAGACGTGTTAACCAGGCTACACCACGCGCCCATATTTGGTAAGTATAGAGATATAAAGAAAAAAAATCAATAACTAATCCTCAATTAAATTTAGCTCTATAAATGCCTTTTTATATATCTCTATTAACTCTTGAGTTTTTTCTATTGTTATCTCATAAGTAGGGTTCTTAGCTATTTCATAAGCAATGTTTGTAGCTACTTTTACATCTTCAATATTAGATAATTGATCTGCAGAAACATTTTCTAATTTTTGTTTAGTATCAGGATCTATGTGACCAGACATTTTTAATACTTCATCTAAAATTTTATTAGCTTCTAGTATAGATAATCTCCAGTCATTTTGATCTTCAGAAAGTAATCTTTCTTGAATCTGGTTCCAGGCTCTGATAGGTCTTCTTTTAGAAACTTTTCCTTCTCCTAAATGATCTAAAAATTGCTCTCTTTTTAATTCTAAATAACCAGTTTTAATAATCATAGATACAGTTGCCCAAATAAAAATAGCAGAAAGAATAATAGCAACTAACTCAAGCCAAATTAAATTATCTTCAATAAAAGGTGCAAAAAATTCTCTAACACTCATTAAAAATTCTAACGGCTGGAAAGCCCACAAAAAAAGAACTCCCAAAAAAGGCAAAATAACAGAGGCTACTGCGCCTAAGACAAATAAATCTGAAATATTTTTTCCACTTGGTTCTGGTGGTGGTTTTGGCATTTTATTTATTTAAATTTTCGTAATATTGACCTAATCCTAAAATATCAGACTCACCCCAATGTCTACCAAATAACTGAAATCCTACTGGAAGCTCTCCTTCTGTTTTAATTGGGATAGATACTGCTGGAATACCAGCTAAGTTAGCTGGGGTAGTAAATATATCTGAAAGATACATTGATAATGGATCATCTACCTTTTCACCTATTTTGAAGGCTGGAGTTGGGGTGGTTGGAGAAAGAATTACATCTACTTCGTCAAAAGCATTAGCAAAGTCGTTAGCGATTAACTTACGAACTTTTTGAGCCTTGGCATAATAAGCATCGTAATACCCAGAAGATAATACATAACTACCAAGTAAGATTCTTCTTTTAGGCTCAACCCCGAATCCTTCTTCTCTATTGTTCTTATATAATTCTATCAAATTATCTGCTTTATAGCGCGTACCATATCGAATACCATCAAAACGTTCTAGGTTAGAACTAGCTTCGGCTGGCATAACAATGTAATAACAAGCAAGAGAATACTTAGTATGAGGCAAACTCATTCTTTTAATTTCTATTCCGGAATCTTTTAATTGATTAATTACTCCTTGAACCCTCTCGCCTACTTTAGGATCTAAACCATCAATAAAATATTCGTTAGGGACACCAACTTTTAATTTTTTAATTTTTTCAAAATCTGGTTTTAACAACTGACTAGAAATATCTTCATCTGATTTTTTATCACTTGTTGCATCTAAAGAATCATAACCACGAATATTATTATAAATAATTGCGGCATCCTCTACTGTTTTAGCAAAGGGCCCAATTTGATCTAAACTAGACGCCATAGCGATAAGACCAGAACGAGATACTGAACCATAGGTCGGCTTCAAACCAACTAAACCACATAAAGATGCTGGCTGACGGATAGATCCACCAGTATCAGATCCCAAAGAAGCAACTGCCATACCATCAGCCACAGCCGCCGCGGAACCACCAGATGAACCACCTGGAATACGAGTAATATCATGAGGGTTTTTAGT
>Ga0210057_1000411_pt1 | contig 71033 bp, 59 predicted proteins | sample CryGeyCG2114_010_2_FD_183968 | JGI IMG/M metagenome (GOLD analysis project Ga0210057, IMG submission 183968) | Groundwater microbial communities from aquifer - Crystal Geyser CG10_big_fil_rev_8/21/14_0.10 (SPAdes) (version 2) | ecosystem: Environmental > Aquatic > Deep subsurface > Groundwater ...
ATCTACTCCTTGAAGATTTTTTGCAGTTCTTGTCTTATCATAAAGCTCAACTATTCCCTTACTGTTAACCCTGATATTATTTTTAGTATGGTCATCAAAATTACTGTAAATAGTTACTACTCCTTGCGTCTTACGAGCTTTGTAAAATTTATAAAGCTCATTGAGATGTAATGGCCAGTAATTATCGCCATAGAGAAGTAAAAACTCATCGTCAATTAAGTCTTTCGCTTTTTTTATTCTTAAACCCGTGTCGTCCTCATTCGGGCTTCTTGAGTACTTAATTCTAACCCCCAGCTTTTTTCCATCTTTAAAGTAATCCTCTATCTTTTCAGCCATATATCCAGTAAGAATAAGAACTTCTTTTATTCCATTTTTTTTTAATAAAATTATTAGGTGCTCAAGAAATGGTTTTCCATTTATAGGAATCATGGGTTTTGGAGTGTTTTTTGTAAGAGGCATCAATCTTGAGCCGGTTCCACCTGCCAAAATAACTGCCTGCCGAATACTTGATGCCGCCATTAGTACATGTCTTTATCTAAAAAATCTCGCCAATAATTCAGCGTATCTTTTAAAATTGTTTCAAATCCTATTTTGGGCTTCCATCCTGTGAGCTTTCTAAATTCTTTTGTTTCTCCAATTAGCATTGGGACCGATGTGGGTCTAACAAATTTTTTATCTACCACTTTTTTAATCTTTCCTTTATATGTAGACATTTTTATAAGCATATTTAGAGCCTGGTCAAAAGTATAAATATGATTCTTTTCATCGGCTCCAATTAGATACAGTTTACCTGGTATACATTTTTCTATAGCTAGCCAGTATGCATTTACCAAGTCTTTAACATGGGTAAAGTTTCTCTTATCATTCCTCAGTCCGGTTCTCACAATCGGCTTCTGGAGTCCCTTTTCTATTCGGGCAATTTGATATGCATACCAAGAAATCCCGAACACGTTATCTCGTCTAGGACCTTCATGATTAAATGCGCGTGTTCGAATAACATTTATTCCGTATGATTTATAATACACATATCCTATTAAGTCTTGCGCAATTTTTGTTACGGCGTACGGATTAACCGGTTTTAGAACCGTTCTATCGGTAATTGGAATATCTTTTTTGTCGACTTCCCCATATTCTTCACCAGACCCCGGAAGAAGGATTTTTGTTTGTAATTTTTCCTGCCTCAATGCTTCAAGTATATTTACAGTTCCTTTGTAGTTTACATCCATATAATGAGACGGGTGATCCCAAGAAGGACTTACGAAGCTTTCCGCGGCCAAATGAAAAATCCAATCGGGTTTTATTTTTTTTATTACGCTGAAGGTTCCTACGGGGTCGGTCAGGTCGCAGTCCAAAAGTTCAATTTTTTCAACAATTTGTTTGATGTTGCGAAGCTTTGAAAGGTGCCATCTTTTAAGTCCATATACTTTTGCTCCTTTTAAAAGCGCGTACTCCGCAAGATGAGACCCTACAAAACCACTGATTCCAGTAATTAGTACTTTTTTTCTCATATTTTTATTACCCTAGTTTATTTTTTCCGAATAGGAACGACACTATCGTCCAAAATGCTTCATAGTAAAGAAGTAGGATATTTACGAATGGTAATATAAGTATTTTAGGATCCATTAATGTGGACTTCGTTGTAAACATTCTTTTTGTATAAAAGAATGAATAGAGAATAATCAATGCTATGCCCAGCATGCTTACTACTGGCAAGAACGGTAGAATTGCTAAAGTCGGCTTTACTAAAAGGATAATGCCTTTCCCTAAAAAGGACTGTGGTTTTTTGCGAATTAGCCGACCATAGATCATAGCATATTGCCTTTTTTTCCTAAGAAAATCTCTAAAACTAAAACCTTCTCCTAGATAATGAAGATGTGTAACTCTTGCCTGACTCAAAATAACTTTACCAATTTTTTTTAGCCGTCCGTGAAGATCTGCATCCTCTCCTCCTACTCCAAAATTTTCCATATCAAATCCTCCCGCTTTCTGATATGCATCTTTTCTGATGCAATCAAATTTTGTTGCCAAACCAGACACGCCCCTTCCTACTTCTCGAGAAAAAAAACACTTCTCCCAAAAATCATAAGTTTTCCATACTTTCTCCAATATATAGATTGTCGGGAAAGATGCTACTACGTTTGGCCTTCTTCTTATTGGCTTTGTTAGCTTTTCTATCTCTCTATTTGTAGGTAATGAACAATCTGAGTGCATTAGTATAACAAGTGGGGATTTTGCATTTTTTACCCCCAAATTAAAAGTAGAACCGGGACCTCCTCGCTTTTTTCTCATAATAATTCTTATAGGAAGTTTTGATTTCTTTGTAAAATTAGAAACAACGTCACAAGAATCATCTTCAGAAGCATCGTTAACAACGATTACTTCTTTTACTGGATACGTTTGCTTTTCCAAGCTAGCCAACGCCTTTCCAACCGTGGTTGTGGCATTCCTCATCGGCATCACAATGCTTACAGGCTCTCTATTATCTTTATTCATATTTCTTCTAGAAATCTAAAAGCTTTTCTATAGTATGTATCATAATAAAAATGCTTGTTAAATTCCTTAATGCCAGTTAAGTATTTGGCATAATTGCTCTTAATCTCAAGCAAAGCATCTTTTAATTCCTCTTTATTTTCTTTAATCACTCTACCGCATCCAAACTTTTCTATGTATGGCGCAATTGCCGAAACATTTGACATTATTATAGGTAGACCAAGTTGCGCGTAAGCTTTAATTTTCCCAGGATCGGTATAATAGGTAGCACTCGTCTCATCAATATTATAAACTGCAATTCCAACCCTACATTTTTTAGAAATTTCATCCAGCTCCGCGTCGCTAAAAAACCTATTAGGAAAATACACCTGCTTATCTATTTTATTTCTCTTAATTATTTTTTTATACTGGGCAAATAATTTTTGATCACATATGCCAATTATTTTAATAGCATAATCCTTATGCTCTTTCAGGAATTCAAAAACAAGTTCCAGTCCTTGAGATTCTTTAATCACTCCAACAAAAAGTATGGAAAAATTATTTTTCATGTAATTTCTCTTTATATCTTTTGGAAGAACACCCCACATAACTGTTTTTCTATTATTTAGTCTAACAACTTTACCGTTCATTTTCATATTTATGCTATCACTTAGATAACAAGCATATTTTACCTTGCTATTATAGAATCTTTTAAGCATTTCAAAAAGCCTAAGAGAGATATTAACTGGAGGAAAATAATCAGCTACCCAATAAACATGGTTTATATTCCTTATCATTTTTTGAATTCTCATTCCGAAAAAAGAAATCGGGTGAAAAGTTATCAAAATGATTTTTTCTTTTCTCAAAAAATAGTGAACTAGAAATTTGAATTGATATATAAACCATAGAAAATAGTAGGCAAATATATTACTCGACATAACTACTTTCTTTTCTTCAACAAGTTTTCCCATCTTATAGACTCTTATTAAGCTGGAATTGGGCTGCTGCCTTGGCATCAGAACGAATGCTACAAGCTTTCTCGTATGCATAGCAAAATACTCCTCAAAATTTCCCGTAAATTGGAGACTAGAATATAGAAAAATATTTCTATAATAAAACTTGTTTTTTTTAGCCATTGTGATCAATCCGTAAAAATATTATTGTATATGTTTATCCAATCTAATTCTTTGGCGTATTTAAGAGTATTCGCTCTATATTTCTTAAGAGCCTTCTTATTTTTCAAGAGTTTAATTACTGCATTTGAAATATCGTTTTTATCATATTTAACAATTACTCCGCACTTCCTTTTTTCAATCTCCCTTGCGTTATATGAGATATCTGTTAATACGATAGGAAGTCCTCCCCCTAAATAATCCTTTAACTTATTAGGATCTGCATAATAACTAAAATTTCTAAGCATTTCTTTTTCGGGCTTATAAGTAGCAACTGCTATTGCGCTCCCGCTTATCATTTCGTCAAGCTCTTCTCTATTCGTAATCCAACCCGTAAACTTAACTCTATTCTCAAGATTAAGTTTTTTTGCTTTCTTCCTAAGCTCACTCTCATAATCTCCCCCCCCAGCAATTAGAAGTTCAACCTTAGGAATTTCACTCATTATCAAAGGGAAAGACTCGAGAACCATCTGAACACCTTGCTTTTCCATTAAATGACCTATGAAGATAATCCGACTCTTCCCAATTTTAGTAAATGGTCTTTTCTTGATTTTCTTGTTCCATATTCCTACAGGAACAAACCTCTGCGGATACTTCTTTCGTGATAAGTCTAGGTATTTTTCCCTTCCCTCAGCCATTCTGGGAGATACGTTCCATACTTCATCCGAACTTTTTACACAAGTTATTTCTATTTTATGAAATACATAGTTAAGCAGTTTGTTTTCAAATCTTACCGGAACGAAATCCATGGTGTAAAATATCACTTTCTTTACTCTGCCCATTTTTTTTAAAACTAGACCAGACAAACAGTTAAGCGCATTTACGCCTATGAAATACTCATATCTATTTTTACTTTTATAAATCCACCAGATAACGGTAAAAAAATCTAGAAAATAATCGAATACTCCAAAGCTTAAAGGTCTATGCAATTTTTTTGACTCTCTTACTTTACCTTTTTTATACAAGGTGAAAGTTGCATTTCTAGAAACAAAAAAAGGGAGGCCTAAAAATACCAGATGGCTAGCTTTTCTTTTTAATAAATAGTCTTTTAATGCCTGCGGCACTCCGTATACCAGCTCGTGTGTTGCGATTACTATTTTTTTATTTATATCCATCAATCTATATATACACTTTTACCGTTTTGCCTAATTGATTTCTCGCACGCACTTATTACTTTTACTACGTTCAGTCCCATCTCAGAATTTTTTCTCGACTTATCCTTTTTAATCAATCTGACAAAATTGGAAATTTCTAATTCTAATGGAGATTTCTTTGAAAAACTAGGATATTTAATTCTCCTATCTCCTTTAAGATTTTCTAAATAGGTAATTTTTTTAGAGGCTGCGTCGTCAAATATAATTGCCTTATCTTCTCCAACTATAACCATTTCTCTTTTTTTCAAGGGTGATAACCACCCTACATTTATAAAAACTAATTTATTATTTGAAAATTCAAGTCTTATATAGCACATATCGTAAAAGGGAGTATTGGGCTGAAGGAAATTTGCTCCATAAGCACTTACTGATTTGGGGAGTTCCCCAAACAAATCAATACTCATAGATATATCATGCGGAGCCCAGTCCCACAGAGAGGAAATATCCTGCCTTACCGGTCCATAATCCATCCTTTGAGATGATATATATTTAATATCTCCGAGCTGACTTATTATCTTTTTAATTTTTAAATAAGCAGGGTTGTACAGGTAAATATGCCCTACCTCTAAAATCTCCCTGGTATCATTTGCAATCTTAAAAAGTTCTTGCGTTTCTTCGTAATTTGCAGTTATCGGCTTTTCGACCAGCACATTAAAACCTTTTTCTAAAAACTCCTTTGCAATCTTAAAATGTGTTGATGTGGGTGAAGAAATGATAACTCCATCTATATCTTTATGGGGGAAGAGTTCTTTGTAGTCAAACGTTCTTATATAATCTTTTGGAAGCTTACAGAAAGATAAACTATTTATCGTACTAATATAGTTTTTTCCCCACGCACCTTTTCCAACTAGAGCAAGCTTTATCATACTTCATATTTATTTCTATACCACGTTATAAACCTAGTTAGACCTTCGTCTAGATTTACTTTTGGTCTATATCCTAAGTTCCTTTTAATCTTTCTTAAATCGGGACTTCTTCTTTGGGGTTCATCTTGAGGATAAGACTTCGGATATTTAATTTTTTCCACTTTTGTATCTTTTCCGATAATTTTTGCAATTTTTTTTGCAAGATTATACATTGAAATTTCGATATCGTCGTTGCCGACATTGTATACTTCTCCATTTTTATCTGACAAAAAAACTTTTAGAAAAGCTGTAATCGCATCTGATATATAACAAAATGTACGTGTCTGCTTTCCATCGGCATGAACAGGCAAAGGCTTTTTATTCAAACCTTTTGTAATAAACATAGGTATTACTCTGTAATCCGTAGGCTTCATTCCCGGTCCGTATACATTGAAAGGCCTTACTATTTTTATAGGAAGTTTATATAAAGAGTGGTACGCTATACATAATGTTTCACCAAGTCTTTTAGATTCATCGTACGGCGAGCGCGGGCCAATAGAAGAAACATTTCCCTTATAAGTTTCTGAGGTAGGGATAGACTTTGGATCCGGATTTCCATATATTTCGGATGATGAAAAAAATAAAAAACTTCTTACTTTATTCACTCTTGCCAGTTCCAGAAGATGTCTAATACCCAGTACTGTTACATCTATTGTTTCAAGTGGTGATTGTCTGTAATAAATGGGAGACGCAATTCCGGCGGCATGAATTATGTAATCTATTTTCTTTTTAGTTTTAAAAGGCTTTATTATATTGTGTTTAATATATTTGATGTTCTTATCAGACTTTAGTGGTATAAGTCCTTTCGGAGAACCAGTTATATAGTTGTCAATAGATATAACCGTACACTTCTTGGAAAATTCATTCTCATTCAAATATTGAATTGTTGAAAGGATATAACTTCCTAAAAAGCCTGCTCCCCCCGAGATTAAGAGTGTTTTCCCTTCAAGTTTTTTTGCATCTTTTTTTATAGAATCTGCGATTATTTTTACATCCTCTTCAACTACTTTTTTTTCCATGTTTTAAATAATTTTGGGTTTAGGGACAGGTATTATGAACTTCCCTCCTGCCTTACTGAATTTTTCATTATTTTTCATAATGCTTGGCGCAAAATTCCACGCCAGAATTAATACATAATCAGGATTATCCCTATTCAACGCGTCAGGAGACACTACTGGAATTTTCTTGCCAGGCGTATATAGCCCTTGTTTCCATGAAGAATTATCAATTATATAATCAAGTGTTTCTGTACCAATACTAAAAAAGTTGAGCATAGTATTGCCCTTTGCGGGGGCACCGTATCCCACAATCTTTTTTCCTTTCATTTTTAATTTTCCCAGTAGACTCATTAACGCTACTCTATTTTCCTGAATTTTTTTATTGAACTCTAAATATGTATTAATATCTGCTAGTTTCATTTTTTTCTCTTTATTCAAAAATTCTTCTACGCTTTTTTGAGTTTTATGTTTTGATTTATTTTTGGCAACAAAAACCCTTATGCTTCCTCCATGAGAATTGACTTTTTCAACATGAAATACTTTCATATCAAATCTTTTAAACAGAGTAATCAGAGGAGCAATAGCCCAGTAGGAAAGGTGCTCGTGATATACGAGGTCAAAATATCTTTTCTGAATAAAATCAATTAAATACGGTGCTTCTATGATAAATACTCCATCGTCATCAAGAAGTATCTTGAGTCCATTAATAACTTCATCCAAATCATCGATATGCGCGAATACATTTGTCGCAGTAACTACGCTCGCCTTACCTTTTTTCTTAACAATTTTTCTTGCTAAATCTACGCTAAAATATTCGGCGATTGTTTCTATGCCATCTTTTATCGCTACTTTTGCGATCTCTATCGCAGGCTCTATCCCCAGAACTTTTATCCCTAAGTTTTTAAATGGTTTTAGTAGTATTCCGTCGTTGCTTCCTATATCTATAATCAGAGACTTTGAGTTAAGTTTAAACATTTTATATACGCTGTCTGCAAATTCCTTAAAGTGATCGATAAAAACTTGGGAGGTCGATGAAACATATACATAATCGCCAAACAGTATCTGTGGAGATACTACATGTCCTAACTGTAAAAAACTACAGCTTTTACAAAAATATACATCTAGCGGGTAAAATTCCTCAGCAAAATCTACCTGATTTTTTTTCAGAAATGCATTTGCAAGCGGAGTCGGACCCAATACCATAACCTTGGTTAAATTCTTTCTCTTGCAAACCCTGCAATCTATACGCTTCTTAATAATTTCCCTTGTCATACTTAAACTAGCTTATATCTAGCTAAATCTTCTTCGTAATCATTATGTCCTCTTGGTTCTGTAGCAAAAGCTATAAATACTGAATCTTTAGTAAATTCCATAGCGTGAGCTGTCATGGGAGGAGTATAAATCATCTCGCCTTTCTTTACAATAATGGTGTGCTTCTTTACCGTTTTAGATTTTAAATTTTTATAAGTGTATTCCATTTCTCCCTCCAAAAGGTAGGAATAATGGCTGTCTTTCTTGTGGTAGTGATTTGCTCTAATCGAACCTTTCTTAGAAGAAATAAGAATGGCGCTTACAATTTTAACCTTATCCTCAATAAGGTGACTCATTTCTCCACGGTCGTCTATAAAAAATGGCTTAATTTTTTTTACGTATTTCATGATTTAATTCCTTTAAATTTTTTATACCAATCAATGGTTCTTGCCAGTCCATCGTCTAGCCTTATTTCCGCTTTAAAACCTACACATTTTACCGCCTTTCTGTTATCGCTATTTCGTCTTATGCTTCCGTCGGGCTTAGTCGTATCAAATCTTATCTTCGCCTTCTTCCCGCTTAGATTAACTATTTTCTCTACTAAATTTTTAATAGAAATTTCCTCATCTGTTCCTATGTTAATAGGATCGGGCTTTGGATATTTTTCTATTGTTTCCATCATTCCTCTAGCTAAATCTTCTACGTATATAAATGCCCGCGTCTGCTTCCCGCTTCCCCAAACTTTTACAGGATTTTCGCCGTCAAAAACTCTTTTTATTAATGCCGGAATTACGTGAGAAACCTTCGGATCAAAGTGATCTCGAGGTCCATAACAATTATATGGACGAACTATAGCAATATCCATCCCAAACTCTTCATTATAATATCTGCCTAGAAGCTCGCTCATTCTCTTTGCCCATCCGTAACCTCCATTCGTTGGTTCCGGTTCTGACATAAAACCTTCTGATTCGGGGGTTGGAATAGAACAATTTCGTGGATAGACGCAGGCAGATGAAACTGCAAGAAATCTTTTTACTTTTGCTTTTCTTGCCGCCTCGATCATGTTGGTTGCAATCAGAAGATTATCTCTCATCATTGTTGCCTGATGTGTCCTGTTATACTCAATTCCTCCGACCCTTGCGGCCAAATTCATAACAACGTCCTGATTTCTGCATGCTTTCTCGGCGTCTTTCTGATTTAAACAATCACCTTTAATAAATTTTATTTTGCGAAAAACCCTTTTGAGATTTTTCTTACTCCCGTTTTCAAGATTATCAAAAACAGTTACCTTAGCGCCATTATCAACAAGCAATTCCACGAGATGACTTCCGATAAAACCTGCTCCTCCTGTAACCAGTACTTTTTTATTTTTCCAAAAATTTTTTTTCATTTTGCAAATATACTAACAATATCTTTCATTTCTTTATCTGTCAATTCAGGGTTGTTGCCAAAGTATAGTCCCTGTTCATGAACTAGTCTAGCATTTTTGTTTACATAAGAATATTTCTTCATATATTTTGAAAAGAATGGCTGCATTGTCATGTCTCCTCCCACGATGGGCCTTATTTCCACTTTCCCATCACATCTTTTTACCAAATCGTCTCTAATTTTTTGTGATCTGCATATAATAGGTACCGCAAAGTTTGATATGAAATCAATATGATCATATCGAATTGGATAATATAAATTTTCTCTTGCATATATTGCTTTTGCTAATTTTAAAAAATTATCGCGTCTCTTTTTAGTTATCTCATCTATGTATTTCAATTGTTCATTGCCTATAAAACCGTTTATCTCCGTGGGCCTTAGATTAAATCCCAAATCATAAAAAGTGTATCTTGAATAAAAAGTAGAATTCACTTTGAATTTATCTCTTATTTTAGTTTGTCTTTTTGCGCTTAAGTTTCTATCCCAGCCGTGAGCCCTTACAATTCTTAATTGGGTTGCTAGAGCATGGCTATCAGTACAAATTGCGCCGCCCTCAATGGTCGACATATGGTGTCCGACATAAAATGAAAAAGTGCTCGCAAGCCCGTAGTTGCCAAGTTTTTTTCCTTTATAAAGGGTACCTAAAGATTCGCAGTTGTCCTCTATTAAAATTATGTTTTTTTCTTTACAAATTTTGGTAATCTTTTCTATATCATCGCAAAAACCTAGAAGGTTTGTTAGAAACAAAGCCTTTAGGGGATACTTTTTAAGTACCTTTTTCAACTGCCTGCTTGAAATATTCAAAGTATCAAGCTCTATATCAACCGGAACCGCATTGAGTCCTAACTGAATAAGGGGCATAACGTTTGTAGACCATGTGTTTGCCGAAAATCCTACCAGATCTCCTCTTTTTAGCTTTCCTAAATTTAGAAGTGCTTGAATTAGGGCAAGATTTGCAGAACTTCCGCTGTTTACAAAAATACAGTTTTTTCTCTCCTGATACCTTGCAAACTTCCTTTCAAATTTTTCGCATTCTTTTCCGAAACTTAAATGTGAGGATTTTTGAATAAATTTTGTCAAAAGTTTTTTTACAATCTTCTCATTGTAAAATGTTGATTTAATAAGGAAAATCATGCTTTTTAAATTATTTAGTTATTTTAAAGGAAATCTTTATACCAAGCAACAGTCCTTCTTATTCCTTCGTCTAAATCAACTTTTGGTTCCCAGCCGAGGATTTTTCTTGCCTTATTCCATGAAACGTATTGCGTTTTTACTTCCCCCTCTCTTTCTTCCTGAATTTTGTTGATTTTCAATTTTTTATCAGAAGCAGCTATTATTTTTTTTATAAGATCTTTTACGCTGATTATATTACTGCTTCCGAAATTAAATACTCTATTTTCTCCTACTTTTGAAAAATTCACTTCGGCAAGTACTGTAAATGCATTAATCGCGTCATCTATATAAAGGTAATCTCTCTTTGCCTCTCCGCCCCACATTTCAGGAGACTTGTCAGACAAAACAGTTCTTATAGTTTTTGGTATCAGACGATTAAAATTTCTGTCTCCGGGACCGTATATATTTGTAAATCTTGGGATGAGTACGGGTAAATTAAAGCTCTCTGCGTAAGACTGGGCCAGTAGATCAATGCAGGCTTTTGAAGTTTCATAAGGCCTTGTTGGTCTAGGCATATATCCTTCAAAATAGGGGACTCTATTTCTTCCATATACGTGAGAAGTAGAAGCAATAATGGTGCGCTCGAGATTATTTATTCTTGCACATTCCAATACATTTAACGCGCCGTCAAAATTTACTTTAAATGTTTTATGCGGATTTTTTTGGCCTGATTCGACAATAGACTCCGCTGCCAAATGAAAACAAATTTGTATTTTGCTTTTTTTAACAAAATCGGAAAGCTTGGAATAATTTAAAATATTCGCCTTCAAATTTTTCTTTGAGCTTGAAGTATTTTTAGAAAGGCCATACACAATTGCCCCTTTTTTCACAAGTGCGGCAGCTAGATGTGACCCGATAAAACCGTTTATTCCGGTAATCAGTATTCTTTTTCCTTTTAAGCTATCAATCATGATTTATTTTTTAAAAATTATACCCAAGAATCCTGCCGTGACTTCGAAAGATCGTAGGGCAACAAAGCCAAGCGTCAAGAAAGGGTGCTTAATTAATACATCAAAATGCTTAAGGTATGCTTTCTTTACAGGAAAAAACTGCGCAGACGCAACATAAGGATATCTTTTAAGATATTTTCTGAAGGCGCGGCTGTAGTAATACTTTTTTTTAACTCTTCCAAAAAAGCTTGTTTTTCCCTCATCGTGATAAATAAACTCTTTTATTTTTCCTATTTCTCCTTGTCTCTTCATCCGATAATGAAAATCCGAATCTTCTGCTCCGACAATTGTTTCGTCATATCCGCCGATTCGAATGGCATCGCTTTTCCTAAAAAACCTGCTGCACTCATTCATCCCTTCTTCAAGATATGTACTTACATACCGCTCTAGAGCAACACATTTAGTCCAATACCCTTTTCCAATTGAGATTTCCGGAATAGTTAAAGCAACATAATCATTTTTTTCTAAAATATCTACACACTCCTCTAGCACTTTAGGCCTTAAATACATGTCCTGATCGACTATAAAAACGTATTCTCCCCTAGCTTCTTTTATCCCCCTATTCCTTTGTACGCTTCTCTCAGGCCCATCCTGAAAGTAACGTGCGTATTTTTTAATTATCTTCTTGCACCTTTCTTGTTCCTTTTCATCATAAAATAAGCTGTCAACAACAACAATATCTATATTTGGATAAGTTTGTTTTTTTATCGAGCGCAAGCACTTCTCAATGGTTCTTCTTGAATTGTAGGCTGCAATTGCAACACTAACAATAGGACTCGATTTACTTTTTAAATTATTTTTTTTCATAAATTCTTTTAATTATTTCAAGGCTTGCTTTTCCTGATTTTTCCCAGCTAAATTTTTCTGACCATTTTTTTGCGTTTTCAGATAATTTAGTTCTTAAATTGCTATCTTCAATAAATTTTAAAACTAAATAAACGAGTTCGTCACTTTCATTTTTCTTTGCAATAAGTCCCGTTATCCCATTCTTTATAGAATCGGTCAAACCGGTAACATTATAGCCTACTGCGGGAGTTCCTACCGAATTTGCCTCTATTACATTCAGACCCCAACCTTCTTTAAATGAAGGGTGAATAAGAATCCATGCTTTTTGAAAAAGCTCGAACTTCTTTTTTTCGGAAACAAACCCGAACAATGTAGTATTTTTATGCAAATCAGATTTCTGTAGAGTTTTTTTTATTTTTTTAAGATAATCTTCATTTTCTGATTTGCCGACAACCCAAAACTGAATACTTGGTACTTTAGCCTTAATTTTTGCAACCGCTTCAATTGCCTTTTCTATCCCTTTATCTTCTGATAAACGAGACGCAAAAATTACTGTTGGATTTTTTTCTTTCTTAAATATTTTATTTTTACTGGGAGAACTAAACCCGTGATGAACTACGGAGATATTTTTATCACTTATTGAATAAGAATCTTTTAACTCATTGGCAATCGATTCTGAACCTGTAATAAATTGTATGTTCTTATAAAATTTAAAAAATAATGGTTCTGAATAATAACCAATAAAAGCAAACAGATACGGAATGTTCTTAAACCATAATTTCCCGGCCGGTTCATTTATTAGAGCGATTATTTTTCTTCTTATGTAAAGGGGAGTAAAAAAAGGAATAAAATGAAAAGAATCTATCACCACATCAATATCCTTAAATTTTCCCTTCATGTAATGTAAAAACGCGTGAATATGCACTGTATAATGCGACCCCTTTCTTATAATTTTTATCCCATCAATTTTTTCAACTGCTTTGCTCTTTGGAAATGATGATGAAAACCACACTACGTTTTCTCCCCTCTTTCTCCAATATTTTGCTTGCTCCATAAGAGATATTTCAGCTCCCCCTGCCAAAGGATGTTTTATATCTCTCCAGTTAAGTATCAGGATATTCATTACGGTAGATTCATGCGTAGATTTGATTCCTTATCATACTTCCACTTTCTAGTATGTTTTGTATCATAATACTTAAGTATTCTTAATCTATAGAAAACGGCTGCAGTATCCCAAAGCATTTTAAAAATTATACTCCAGAAATTCTTTGATGTAATGGAGGAAGAATATCTGAAATCTAGTTCCACCGGACCCTCATATATTCTTCTATAATTAAGCCTGTTGGCCACTGCCAGTATCTCTATGTCAAATGCGTATGTTTTTACTAAAAGCCTTGGCAAAACATCTTTAAGAACTTTTTTTCTAAAAAGTTTTAGCCCCACTTGTGTATCTCTTATCTTGAGTCCAAACAATACATAAACCAGCATTCTGTAGCCCCATGAAAGAATTTTTCTCTGCCAGGGATAGTTCACTTTTGACGCCGCGTGAACTTTTGATCCTACTATAACATCAGCATTGTACCACTTAAAATGTTCTAGAAGTAAAGGTATTCCCCTAGGATTAATATCCATTCCTGCATCTATAAAGGCGACAATGTCTCCCCTCGCCTTAGACATTCCGAAACGCACTGCTTGGCCCTTCCCCTTATTTTCTTCAAATGTTAAAACTCTTAAATTTTTTTTATTTATTTTTTTTACTTTCTGGTAGGTATTGTCTACCTTTCCGTCTATAACCACAATTATTTCATAACGATTCTTAAGACCTTCAAGCACTCTAGTTATGCTTTCTATGTCCTTTTTTATAGTTCTTTCTTGTTTGTAGGCAGGAATAATTACAGAAATGGAAGGATTATTTTTTACCATAATTTCCTTTTACTTCTAATTTGCCAATAATATAACAAAAGAAGTAAAAGAAGTACAATTGAAACAGCAGTTGATATCAATATTATATCTAAGAAAGTATTATGGTAAAAGTAAATAAAAACTGCCTGCAGGATTGCTCCACTCAACATAATAATGCTTATCTTTGTCTTTTTCAGAGAAAGGAAATAATATACTAAGAGCGAAACAACTGAATATATAGCAATAAAAATTCCAAAGAAGCCTAAGAAAGGTGCCGCTTGAAGATAATCATCTCTTTTTAAAAACAATTTAATAATCTCCTCCGGATATAAAAAATATATTACAGAAACTACCAGAGATGACAGTGCAACAAGAAATATAGCGATTCTTAATATTCCGCCATAGCTTTCCTTTTTTGCATTTTTTTGAACTATTAAAGGGAACATTACAGTGCTAATTGGGGCTGTCAGAAAAAAGATAACCTTCCCTACTAAAGAAATTCCTGCATAAATTCCTGCGTCAAGCGGATTAAATAAATGTTTTACAAGTAATATGTCAGTAGATACTAGAGAATTTAGACTGAATACAACTACAGCAGACGATATTCCATACGAAGAAATTTCCTTTATATTAGTTATTTTTTTATTAGAAACCGCTTTTTGAATAAGGAATTTTAGGGGTATAAAACCCAGGACAAACGGCATAATAAAAGAAAGGAGAAAGGCAGTCATCGCCCCATTGACTCCAAATCCGAGCAAAACAAGAATGGCTCCCGCGCTAAATTTTAGAAATAAGGATAAAAACTGTACAACAGATAAATATTTGAAAGCCAACTTTGCCTGAAGTAGTCCGGAATTTACTGTACCCAAATATGCGAAAAAAACTGTTATCCCGGCAAGAACGATAAGAGCTCTGCTCTCTATCTGGAAAAAGGACCCAAGCTGTGAGGAAAAAAATATTGACAGAAATAATATCACCAAGCTTATTAAAACAATAGGTTTTATTAGTTTGTAAAAGAATGCTCTTACACTATCAAAGTCGTTATTTGCGAAATGTGTCCCGGCGTAATTAACAACTGTAGGAATAACTGCACCTACAGGAATTGAGATGAGAATCACAAGAGAAGACAAACTTATTAGTGTTCCATAGTCCTCGAGCTTTAAGTTTCGGCTCATAAATAAGTTATAGAAAAAATTGAAAAAATTCCCACCCATTGATCCGGCCAGGACCACCAAACTACCCGATATAAGAGGATGTGTTATCGCTGCTTTTACATATCTTTTCATCTTAACTTACAAAATATCCCTGAAGGAAATATACTGCCAAAAAAAACTGAATAATAAAACCTATGGTCAAAAGCATAACTTTTACTTTAACATTTTTTATAAGCGCGAGCGCAATGAAAACAGCGAATGCTCCCAGAGCATATCTGGGGACTGATGAGAAAGAACCTGTAAGTGTAGGAAGAATAAGAACTATAAGTGAAAAAATTATATAAGAAAATCTGACTTTTCTCCTCCACGCATAGTAGATTAAAAATAAAACGAGGAAAAATATTGTAAATTCAAAAACCGATAGATAGTACGCGAATGTCTTGTCTGAAATAATAAATATTTTTAGGTACCGCCAGACTACTTGAGGCAGAAGCGTAAGGTTACCTATATCTCTTTGCTCCCCAAAAGACGACACTGAGGAAATAAAAAGAAACGGGTCGCCGAATTTAGAGTATAGATAATACATAAATGACGCTATTCCAAACGGCGGAATTAAAATGATTGAGGCAAGATTTAGCTTGTTTTTCTCTTTTGACCTAAAGTATTCGTAAAACAGAAATATGGGGATAAAAATACCAACCAGCCTTGCCGCAGAGGCAAATGCTGCCAATATTGCTGATAGAATAAATTTTTTTCTTCTCGCGTAGTAAATACTAGAAAAAAGTAAGGCAAGAAATAAACTTTCCGTATAAATTGCACCGAAAAAAAATGACGTAGGAAAAAAAAGAAAAAAAGCAAAGGAATAGAAAATTACGTTCTTTTTATAATCAAGCTTTAAGAGCATATAAAAATAGGTAACCATAAAAGCAAAAGATAAATTTACAAGGAGTAAGCCAACAACGTCGAAAGGGATATCAAAGTTTCTTGAAACAATTCCGATAAGAAACGGAAACAGCGGAAAGAACGCCTGCTCACTGCCCAAATATCCATCTTTTGCGATTGACAGATAGTGCGCTCCGTCAAAATTTGTCCAAGGATTATTAAATAAAGGGGAAGTTTTTTGGGGAATCAAAAAACTGGAGGCAAATTCAACATACAGCAAATAAATCCTCCAAACGAAGCTTGCTAAAAAAATAATTATAAATTCGTGTTTAGAAAGCCTTTCAAACATCCTCATAAACAGAAACAAGATCTAAAATCGATTTTTTAATAGTAAATTTTTCTGCCTGCTCGACGCCTTTTTTTATTAGGGATTCACGAAGTTTCAAATTTGAATCCAAATCGTTTATAGCTTTTGTAATCGACTCCTCAGAATAAGAATCTGCATATAATACGGCGTCTCCTCCCACTTCCGGCAAACTCCCTTCGCGGCTGGTAATTACCGGGCATCCGCAACTCATCGCCTCAAGTACCGGCAAGCCGAATCCTTCATCAAGAGAAGGCATGACTAATGCAGCTGCTAGGTTATAGATTTTAACTAGATCTTCTGTTTCTACAAACCCTAAATGTATAAATTGCTTATCATTTTTTGTGTTTGCCAATGTGTGCTTTAGGTCTCTATTCCATGGATTAGAATTTATTTCCCCCTCCGGGGCAGAGCCCCTCCCTCCGGACAGAGTCCTCTGGGACGGCGTCTGGGGCGGCGCCCAAACCTTTCCTACCATTACAAGCTTATGCGATGTTTGTTTAAATGCTTCAACCAAACGAGGAAGGTTTTTATTCCATGTAGCGTCTCCTACGTAAAGAAAAAAATTTTCGGGTAGTGAAAATTTTTTTCTAGTATTTGGTATTAAGTATTTAGTATTAAGTATTCTAAAGGCAGGGTCTACCGCAAGATACACTACTTTTACTTTTTTTTCATCAATTCCGGCAAACTTAACAATATCCTCTTTCGAAGCATATGAATCGGTAACTATTGTATTCACTCGCTTTAGCAACTGCTTGTTATATAACCATCTCAAATTTCCTTTTATCCCTATAGGAAATTCGTTCCCATGAACAATTGGGATAAGATCATGAACAGTAACAACCGTTTTTATCTTTTTACTAAATGGCAGCACCGGAAAAAAGGGGTCGAAATAAGGGAAATGTACTAAGTCAGCGTCTTTTGGAACATTTTTGTTTGTAAAAAACACATAAGAATTTTTCTTATCATATGTTTCTAAATTTTCCTTCAGCATTGAAACGTATGAACCAATACCTCTTACTCTATGTCCTGATGACAAGGGGGAAATATCTATAGCAATCTTCATAATTATTGTTTCTTAATTATAGCAAGTTTATTTAAACTTAAAATTAAAACTATAATTGAAATTAAAAATATGACATATGAAGTCTTTTCTATACCTGAACTCTCGTATTTTAGAATAATCTCATTTTTCCCTTCGGGAATTTTAATATTTATTATTCCTTTATTGTTTATTACAGAAGTTTTTTTACCATTTATATAGGCTTTCCAATTAGGAAAGTATGCGATATTTACCCTCGCATCCATATCCTCCCTGGCATTTATAACAAACTCCAACCTATTGCTTTTTTCTAAAATTCTCTCTATCGAAGCTTTTCCATTTAATATTTCAATCTTTTTCTTTCTTTTATCAGGTATTCTATTGAGCCAAATAGTATTGAATGAGTTTCCAATGCTATTCGTTCCATCGGTAAAATTTGGGCGCGACAAATAATATTCGTCCGTTCTGTCGTGATAATAAGCAAATTTTGCATAACTAATCGTACTAATAATAACTAAAGCAGATAATATAACTGTAATTAATAATTTCCTCTTAAAACTTTTTACTAAAGACACAATCGTGCCGGACAAAAAAGCTGTAATTACTATTTCAAGACTTAACAGTCTCCACGGAAACTGGAAGTAATTTAGTAGGGGGACTATTTTCCAAATTGTAATAGACACACTAAGCATTAAGAAAAACACAACAAAAAACGAAACTATCATAAATAAAACCATTTCTTCGTGCTTTGCTCTTTTTCTAAAAAATAAAAATACAATTATCGATATAAATATAACTAAAAGATTCGCTATTCCTATCTGAAAAGACATGGGATTTGAGCTCGTTATGCCGGAAAACCCTGTTCCCCAGGACGGAATTAGTAGCTGGTATAAATCAGGAAAATGAAGAGTTAAATCAAAAACAGAAAGAGCCGTTACCAGATTTTTTTCAAAAAGCGCGGGGATAAAAAAGGGGGACGCAAGACCGAGCCCTAGCGAAATTATAAGTAAAGAATTCTGGAAAATCTTTTTTCTTTTATCTCTAATCAAAATCGCAATATAAAAAACACTGAATATAAAAAACATTAAGGCAAGAATATTATGGGAGTAAATGCCTAATGCCAAAAATAAAACAGAGAATAAAAAACTCAGCCTGGAAGGTTTATCAATGTATGACGTGAATGACCAAAGAAATGCCGGAAACATAGCTAAAGCCCAAACTTCCCCGACAGACCCTCTTACAAAAATATCTACAAATCTATATGGCGCGAATGAATAAAAAATTGAGGAAGTTATTCCTCCCAGCTCTCCCCAAAATCTTCTCGTCCAAAGGTAAAAAAATACGGCAGAAAAAACGTGCGCAAAAAATAAGTTCAGCTTAAATGAGTCTATTAAGCTTGCTCCAAACAAACTAAATAAATATGCTGCGTAATTCGGAAGAGGATATTGATAAGTAAATAGAGGGATTCCGTATCCGTTATTAAAATCGGGCGCCCACCGCGGAAATATCGCTCCATCATTTATGACTTTTTCAAACTGCCAAAAGCGCATTATGTGGTACTCTCCATCGTGCGTCGGAGGAAATCCGGAATGGAGTAAAGAATATCCTCCGAAAGCCGCAAAAAAAACAATAATAAAATATGGAGCTAGCTTTTTAACCATTTATTTTTAAACACAAAATAAACTAAAACAAAAATTACCGGAATTAAAGTAACTGTTGTTTTAATCATCGGAGTTATTCCAAAATATGTGCCAAGAAGCATATAGGGAATGTATCTGAACATCACGCCAAAAGAAAGCGCAATTGACAAATAAAATACAAATTTATTTTTCAGGCTTAAAGCGGCAAAAGACAAAAGCCAAATTGTATACCATGGATAAATTTCTTCTCTTAGAGGGGACAAGAAAAAAATTATTAACATTGAATAAAATCCCCATTTACCTATTTTTTCTATGTTAATCTCCTCTCTTCTCATAACTTTTATCACCATTATGATAAATAGAGGCAGAAGAGCAATTGTTGCGTACTTTATAAGAATTGAAAGTATAATGAAAAGAAAAGCCAACATTATTTTTCTTTTAATTAATAAATAAAACGATATAAACGCAAAGGCCATCATAACTACGTCGTTATGCCCCGATACAAAAGTCTCAATTATAACTAACGGATTAAGAGCAAAAAACAATACGGACTTTTTGCTTTTTGTAAGTAAGTAAATAATTTTTAGTAATAAAAAATAAAAAAGAGCAGCAAATAGTTTAAACAAAAACATCGTCAATAAAAAAATTCCAAATCCTAAATAGAAAGGTATTGATGTTAATAAAATCCAGGCCGGACCGTATAGCGCAAATTTATTTGCCGCGCGAGTAAATTTAAGCAGTGGCTCATTTAAAATTTCAATCGGCATTACCGTGTATGGGTTTTCAAAATGAAAAAAGGTAAGTTTTGCAGTCAAGATATAGTTAAAAATATCAAAGGACAATATAGCCGGATAGGACAACAGGAGTGGTAGTGAAAAAATAATAAGTTTTTTTATTAAAAAAGGGCTCAACTTTCCTCTCAATATATATATGTAAAAGGAGAAAAATGCCGAAATAAAGAGTATGTACATTGCTGAAACTAAAAATTTCTGATCATAGTAAAATCCGGTGTAGAAATACTTGAGATACAAAAGGTTCGTATCTATAAATAGATAAGAGAAAAAAACAAAAGATACTACTAAAATTAAATATAAATAAATTAGTTTCATCTTAACTTTCTTATCGCCCGTTCTATTTCCTTATGGAGAAGTAAGTTCTTACCCTCTTCGTTCTCCGCCTCCCAAAAGAAAGATTCCGGGATTTCATTTTTCAATTTAACCAATAATTCCCCGTGTTTTTCACCTGCATTCTTATATAGATTATCAATATCTGTCGTATCTTTTCCGTTTTCCAAAGCTCTTTCTATATATTTGTCTGCGTTAACGTAATATTTACTGGATTTCTCAAGGGACTTTAGCGCAAGAACATACTGCTTATATTCAAATAAAGTTTTTGACTCGACTAAGTACTCGTCAGAAAGGGACAAATTGTATTTGAATTGACTAATATCCCCAAAATACCAAAATTTATCCAGGAAGTTTTTAATTTCTTTTACAATATATAATCTGTTACCCGGCATAATCCCGGGATAAGGAAGAACATAAGGAGACTCTGCAGATGCTATTTTAGGAAATAGATAGAATAAGGACAAAAGTGATACAAGCAATAAGCGTGTTTTCATTCTGAATTCTGAATTCTGAATCCTAAATTCCGGACGTGCCATTTGTAGGCCGACTCTACAATTGTTTTTAAATCAGAATACTTCGTTTCAAACCCTAACTCACTTCGAATCTTACTCGGATCAGCAATTAACTGGTCCGCGTCCCCCGATCTTCTACTCTCCTCCTCCACTTTAAAATCTGCACCGCTAATTTTTTTTACCATATCTATTACCTCTCTATTTGAGTAACCCCTTCCTGTACCTACATTATAAAAATAACCTCCGCCATCCTCCTCTAGTTTTTTGAGTGCCAGTATATGCGCTTCAACCAAATCAAGAACGTGTATGTAGTCTCTAATGCAGGTTCCGTCAGGGGTATCGTAATCTGTTCCGTACAGTCTGAATGTTCCATTGGATAAAGCTGTTCTTATCGCTAAGGGGATAATATGAGTTTCAGGGCTATGATTCTCACCCATACTGCCATCAAGAGCACCCCCTGCCGCGTTAAAATATCTCAGGCAGACAAAATTGATATCCGGATTGTTTTCCCGCAGTTGTTTTAAATTCTCTTCTGTCTTGAGCTTCGTTCTTCCATATGGGCTCGTAGGATTTTTAGGGTGGTCCTCTGGAATTGGAATTATTTCAGGATTTCCATAAACCGCGGCAGTCGATGAAAATATAATGTTTCTTACATTCCCCATATTTATAGCGGCATCAAATAGTCTTTTTGAACCCAAAACATTATTTTCTTCATACTTTTCGGGATTTCTAGCTGACTCCTCAACAGATATATATCCGGCAAAATGCAAAATGGCGTCAAATTTCTGATTTAAAAAAACTTCTTTTAAAAAATCTTCATCTTTAATATCGCCCTTAATAAAGTTTGCCCGTCTGTCTATCGCGTCTCTGTGTCCCCGTTCCAAGCTGTCAATTACTGTAACATTAAAACCCTTATCCAATAATGCTCTTACCATAAAGCTTCCTATATACCCCGCCCCACCTGTAACTAAGATATTACTCATAAATAGTAAATAAATAAACTAAAGTCTACGGTCTTGAACCAGCTCGCCCGCCAAAGCTTCGCTTGGCGATGCGGGCGGGCCCCACCTGTAACTAGAATCTTGCTCATAAATAAAATTTAATATCAATCAGTATAAGCTTTTTTAAACCAGCTCGCCCGCCAAAGCTTCGCTTGGCGATGCGGGCGGGCCCCACCTGTAACTAAGATGTTTTTCATTTATCTTTTTTTAATATGTACCTTACGTATGAAACCGGAAATCTTAAGGCAGACATGAAGGAAAAAACAAAACCCTGCCAGGAATCATAAAAACCTTTATGTCTAATATAAGTTGTAAAAAACCAGTGAGCAGGCTTTATATAAAGATATCCGAATGCTGTAAATATTTTCGTAAGACGCGACTTACCCCTTATATCCTCCCTAATAAGTCTTGCCGATAGGCGATTATACCTATCCCACTTGATAAAATACGCATTAAAATTTTTGTAAGGATAGTGAAGCAAGGCGTTTTTTAAGTATCCAACTTTTCCGTCTATAACTGCCTGTTCGTGAACGTCTTTTTGAGGAAGGCGTCCCTTTCCATTTCTATAAAATCTAACCGTATAGTCTGGGTATTGTCCGCCTTTCATCAAAAAGCGCCCCAGAAAATAATTTTTTCTCGGTAACCAAAATCCGTTCTCTTCAGGATCTTTTTTTATAATATCTTTAATCTCCTCTTTTAGACCCTTACTGACTACCTCATCGGCGTCAAGCTGTAAGACCCACCTGCTTGCGGCTTTATCTATTGCTATCTGCTTATTAATATGAAAGATCTGCTGATTTTTAACAACAAAAACTTTCGCTCCAAAAGTTTTAGCTATTTCTACAGTTCTATCCTTTGATGTTCCATCAGCAATTACTATTTCGTCGGCAAGACCCTCAACTGCCTTTAGGCATCTTGCGATATTTTCCTCCTCGTTATATGTTGCCAGAACTACAGATAAATTATTCATTTAGATTTCTCAATTAACATAATTATAACTTCTCCTCCTGCATTTTTAATAGTATCAATAACTCTGCCATTTTTAAATTCGGAAGGATTTGCTATAACAAGACTGTTTTCGGAAACATCATCAAAGTCTCCAAAATGGTATTTTCCAATCTGATGCTCTTCGGCAAAACCTCCCGATTCTGTCCCTCCGGATTTTAAATATTTTTCTGGATTAAACTTAGTTGCATACAAATAAAACATATAGCTTTGGTAAAGATTGTCTTTATTTGAAACGTAAATTCTATCATACCTATTCTCTATTTTTTTACTTTTTTCAAAACTTTGTAAGACTCCGAATTGAAACTGATCAGAATTTTGGAAGGGAAACTTATAAAAATAGGAATAGGCAAATCTATAAATATTGGCAAATGAAAAAACTATAAAAAGAATAAGTAACAAGCTTTTATATCTATCAAAAAAACTGATAATTCTATAAACAGAATATCCAGCTAAAATTGTCAACATGGGAACTACTTGAAAAATTCTCATCGCATGAGGATATCCTGATGTAACTGATCCGGGAATTAAGGCTATTAAAAACCATGCTCCAAAGAACAATTTTATTTTTCTATCCAATTTTCTATCGCTAATAAAGAAGAATAACCCTGCAATTAAAATCGGCAATTCTATCAAATAAAGAAGACCTATATCAGGCACTTTAAAGTCTTCATTTCCCGAGTTTTTAAACAGCCAATTTGGATCAACGTGTGAAATCAGAGCTTGGGTCGGTAAATATAGATATATAAACCTTCTATTATTGATTAACTCCAGAAAGAAATTATTATTTTCACGAGCTTCAATAATATTTTCCGCACTCTTCTTAAGATAATAGTCCTTTTCGTTAAATATACTAGTTCCTCTAAATCGAATTAACGCGTTGGGCTGAAAAAGAGTAATTATTGTTGGGAAAATTATTATAAAACCAATCACAATAGACAGTAAAAGACTTTTTTTATCAGCCAAAAGTTTTTTAAAGTAAAGCAAAAAGATAACAAGCAATATTAATGGAATAAAAACTTTCCCGCTCTGGTAAGCACTAAATGAGATACCAAAGAAAATCGCGGAGTAAATCAGGTTTAATTTTTTCTTCCCATTTACAGCCCGATAGAAAAAATACAGAGCGAAAATAAAAGTAGCTAAAAATAAATTGACCTCATGACCGAGCCTGCTAATATAAACGTGCCAGGGTGAAATGGCGATAGCAAAAGCAGATAGCAGCGCAATATCTATTTTTATTTCTCCAATTTTAAAGGCGGCTTTTGAAAACAACTCTTTGACAAGATAATAGAAAGCTATTATAGACAACACTGAGAGAATTACAGATGGAATCCTAACGGCAAATGTAGTTAAACCGAACAATTTTATAAATGGAATGACTAAATATACATAAAGAGCCGGCCGAAAGTCGTCATACGCCCGAAGAAGAATCGGCATAAATTCTCCGTACTCGTCTCTTCCGGTAGTAAGGATTGAATAGGCGTTATATCCAATTGATACCTCGTCAAGAGATGGATGGGGAGGGACTGAGTTTAAACTATAAAACCTCAAAAGAAATGCAATCGTCAATACAGCAAGCAAACCCCGCACCCACGACCTTACGGTCGGGGCATTCTGGTTTTTCACTTCGCGAGCAAGGAGTTGACCCACGTTCCCCGGCCTCGCTCCGCGAAGCGGGGCGGGCTGCCGAACGGGGCATTGGGTGCGGGATAAAGGAATTTTATTTAACATTTTCCTTCCTTTCTACTTCTATATAATAAATATAGGAATCAGGAACGCCCATTTGAAACTCTATTCTCTCTCCTCTGTCAATTTTTTCCATAGTTCTTTCCCGATAAAACTTCAAGCCTTGATGATTAACCGTAACAAACTTTGATAAACCCGCGAATGCATAGTAAAAAAGAAAGATTGCTAAAGGCATTATCAAAATTATTTTTTTTGATTCAAATACTTTTGTAACCAAATATGAAATTGACATGAGGGCTATCGGCATCGTCATTTTAAAATAATAATTAGTCAGCTCCCCGCTATAAGTTGAAAAAACAATCCACGGTACTAAAATCCAAATAGCACCTAGCAAAACAATTATTCTTTCTCTCTTTTTGTTTTTTATCCAAAGTACAGATGCAAAAAGAGGATAGACCAACCAGCTTAAATATTTCAAATATCCAAAGTAAGAAATTGAATTAAACTCTATCAGCGCGTCCCCAGTTATCTGCATAAATCTTTTTAAATGAAATCCGTGGTAAAAATTATTTAAATACGCGAGCATACTTCTTTCGGTACTTCCTTGAGACAATATGGAGTTGGCGATTGAAGGCACCAAAAATAAAATGAATATTAAAATTGAAATGAGAGAATATTTCAATGTTTCTCTATTCCTGGGGAAAAAAGGCAAACAAAATAAGATCAGTATTGGAAATAGTACTGCCGTAAAATGAATATGAAACATAACTCCCGTCGCAATCGAGAGTAAAATAATATATTTCTCCTTCCCTTTTATAATTTTATAAGGCGAGAAAAATATAATTAATGAAATAGGCGGAATGAGATTTACCGGCCACTGAACTCTATCAATGCTAATCAAATTCCAGGAAAATGTTAAGAAAAAAAGACTAACTAAGGCTGTATTGAAAGAAAAAAGCTTTCTAATTATTACTGCAAATATGATAAAAGAAAATATCGCAGTTATTCCGGCTATAATTCCTGCCGCAACAGGATCAAGATTTGTCAGATAATAAAAAGGCGTTATGAAATAGTAATAAAGGGGACCTATGTAAAATCCAGTCGCTCCTCTCACTTGCATTCCAACAAGGGGTAATCTTCCATCGTCGATTATCGTCTTTGCCGCCCACGCATTATCAACCTGATCCCATGTGAAAGTACTCTTATTCTCAAGATCATAAAATCTTAAAAAAACAAAAAAAGAAAATAATAATATTAATAGTAGATATCTAAACTTATCATTTTTAACTTCTTTTTTTGCTTTCTTTAGCGCTGTTAATAATTTTTTTTTCATTTGTCAGCAATAACTATTGCGTTTTCTCCGTCCGGATAATTAATTTTTTTTAGGACTCTTAAAGGAGTATCAGCCGTATCATCTTTTCTACCTACAAATAAAGTGTCAACAGGATAACTGTCAGCGTCTCCTATAGGACCAAATGTGTAATTATAAAAACCTTCGTGTTTCTCCTCAAATCCACCGGTAGCGGTGCCTCCTAAAGACTGATAATAAGAAGGGTCAACCTTGAGATAGAAGAGAAAAAAGATATAAGATTGATCGAGCGGAGGTTCATTTGAAACTATAACTTTAGCATAATCATCATCTATATTATTAACGAAAGAGATTGCCTCCCTGTATCCATATAACCAATCGCGGGAGTGAAAGTAATTTTGCTGAACAAAATACTGATTCAGGTAATATATAAAATTGAAAACTGAAAACCCTAAAAACAAGGCAATAATGATATATTTTAGCTTTATACCCGCCCGCAACGCCTTGCGTAGCATGGCGGGCAGGCTTAATACTTCATACCCGCCCGCAACGCCTTGCGTAGCATGGCGGGCAGGCTTAATACTTGATACTGCACTATATGTTCCAACCAATCCTAATGCGATGAAGATTTGAAATAGCGGCAAAAAGTTTAATGTTCTCACGGCGTGTGGGACTCCGCTAGTAACAGCAGCAGGTATAGGAACGAGCAAAAAGTATGTGAAAATAAGAATCTTTGTTTTTCTCGAAATTGATCCAAACATCATTTGATATATACCGATAAACAAAAATGGGAGATTAACTAAATATAAAAGCCCCATATTCGGTGCGTGGTGCCGGGCAATATCTCCCGTTATAAACAGCCAATTCAAATCGAAATGCGAAATATACCCGCTTATTATCTGTTTTCCGTATTCAACCCTTCTATTGTCTAAAATTAAGCCTAGATAATTATTTGTTTCTCTATCGTAAATTAATTTATCGACTGTTCTTTCCAGCAGAGGCGTTTGATCTGCGAATACGCTTACTCCGCGCGCCCTAAGAAGGGCATTCTCATCAGATAAAATTCCAAACACGAATGGCAGGGCGAGTAGAACCGCGCAAATTGCTGCAATTATAAAATGCTTTTTTATCTTAATAATATCTTTATAGTAAATAATGCTTGCCGCTATAAGCATTAAGGGCGTAAATACCCTATCGCTTTGATACATATGAATATTTAAGGCCCCTAAGATAAATGCCAGGACTAATAATTTCGGGCGCTTCAGGCCATAAAGAAATAAAAGCAAAGAAGTTAAATTCAGAGTAAGACCCACGTTAGATTCAAATGCTATTCGCGAAAATTGGATATGCCAGGGAGAAACCGCTAGAAAAAAGGAGGATAAAATCGCCAGTGCTTTTGTTGGAATTTTTCTATTATTAATAACAATTTCTTTGCCAAATATTTTTATAACTAAAATGTATGTCAAAAAAATAGCAGCGATTCCCGCAATTGCAGACGGAAGGCGAACGGCTATTTCAGTAAGTCCCAGTATGGGAATTAGAGGAATTATCAGATAGGAATAAAGCGCCGGTTTATAATCGTCAAACGATCTTAAGATTAGTGGAAACGAAGAACCGTACTCGTCTTTACCTGTTTTAAGAATTGAATACGCGTTATAGCCAAGAGAGGCCTCATCCCAATTTATAGAAGCCGGAACAACGCCCAAAAGATATAGCCGCATAAAAATACCAATCAATACTATAAGAATGATTAATATGTTTTTCTTAAAAAACTTTTTCATTTTACAAAGTGTAGGCCATCAAACCTACTTCACCATTTAATAAACGGAATTCTTTAATTATATTTGCACTTTCCGGTACTTCTGAAGGCGTGTTGACATAGAGATTATTACCATCCAAATCTATTTCCGAAAAATCGTCCAGAAAATGGTATTTATCAAATCCGTCAACGTGTACGAATCCTAGAACTTCACGCCTGATTTTTGCCTCACTTCGGAATTTCTCAGGAGCATATTTTGAATAGAAAAGAAAATATATATAAGGCCGCCCCAATTCTGTAGTTACATAAATGGAGTCATAATTGTATTTATTTTCTTCGGCAAATTCTACAGCCTCTTTATATCCGTACTGCCACTCGGAAGAAAATTCGCGCGAATAATGGTTCAGGTAGTTATGTAAGAAATATGAAAAATTAAAAATTAAAAATAGAATATACAAAGAAAATATTAAATATTTAATATGTATATTTGCTATTTTATATTTTATATTTGATATTCCTGCTGCCAACTGGTATAGCCCGTACGCCGTTAAAATTTGGAAGGTTGGGAGAGATGACTCTATTCTTAGAGCATGAGGTGTCTCGCGCGCTACTGCCGCAGGCGCAATTCCCAAAACCAGCCATATAGGCAAAACATACCAATATTTTTCTCTTTTTCTAAATAAATAAAATGCCCCAAGGATAAAAAAAGGTACTTCCCAAATGTAAAGCTGTCCTACGTCCTGAATTGAAAATTTTGGATTTCCGTCTCCTCTTACAAATAAAAACTGGGGAGATAAATTATCAAAGTAATGCCTTACATACTCGACACCAAACGCAAACCGCCTATTGTGAATTATTTTCGACCAAAAAGCTCCATTATCATTTTCAACCTGTTGATTCACTCTACTTATCAATGAACTATCAGTAAATATATTTACCTCATGGAATCTTATCTGAGAAATTGGGGATAAAAGAAATAGAAAAAGAGGGAGGAAAATAATGAAACCGGCAATTCCTGATGCTGTAACCGCAATTTTTTTCCGTATAATTTTTTTTAAAAAGAATAAACACAAAACTATAAATAAAAGCGGGGAAACAACCCTAGCGGTATTAAACGTATACATCGATAAAACAAATGAGATTATGGAAAGAGATATAAACCACATGTTTTTTCGTATAGAAATTAAGAAAAAATAAACTCCCGATACTATAAAAAACGACGCGATATTTGCCTCAAAAGCTCCACGGGATAAAAGTATATGCCATGGAGAAATTGAAAGCATAAACATCGAGAATAATGCAAGCTCCTCTTTTTTCTCCCCAAATACTTCTTTTACCAGAAAATATGTCAAAATAACAGTCAGCACTCCAAATACAGCCGAAGGAAGTCTTGTCGCAAATTCGGTTAAACCAAATATCTTAACCGGAATAATAGTTAAGTAAGCATAGAGCGGCGGCTTAAAATCTCCGAAAGATTCTATGTACTGCAGGGGCAAATATTTTCCGAATTCGTCTCTTCCATCAATTCCTAGAACGTAGGCATTATATCCCCAAGCCGTCTCATCCCAAGTCAGAGACGGTGGTATACTTCCAATCTGATAAATTCTAAGTAATGCTGAAACAAGGATTATTAAAAAGAAAATTAACCTCTTCACTTATTTTTTTCTAGAACAAAAAAATAACTCATTCCTAAGACTGCTCTTTTTAGTTTAATAATATTAAAGTCCCTAAATAGAGTAATAAGTTCTTCCTTTTTAAAATTTTTGTGGAATGGTTCTCCCCTGGGACAAGTGCTTGAAAGAAATCTTAAAAACCAAATAGGAGAATCCGATGGAACACTGCCTATAAGTACTCCTCCTTTTCTTAAAACTCTTTTTATTTCCTTTACTGTTGGTTTTGGATCCGGCTGGTGTTCTATTACTTCCGTGCATACAACTGTTGAAAAGTCCTCATCTTTGAAAGGCATTTTTTCAATATCCCCCTCAAAAAGGGTTGCCTTTGGAGCGTGTTTTTTTGCTTTTTCAATATTTCTCGGATTAATGTCCAACCCGACAGAACCCTTCGGCAAATGTCTTAAGAGAAGCCCTGTTCCACATCCGGCGTCGAGATATTTTCCATGTCGTCCATATTTTTTGATATTCCGCCTCATTATGCTTTCTCTTAGTTTGTGGAAAAAAGATTCTAATCCCCTATAATGATCGCTAATCTCGACCCAATCATATTCTTCTATATACCGGTAATAATCTTTGTTAATTTCTTTAAATTTACTGGTTAGCTTCATTTAATGATATAAATTCTGTATAGAGTTCCCCAATCGTCTTTTGAAAGTATTCTGTAGTCAGCCTCCGTATATTCAAAATCGGAATGGCTTCCTATAAACATAGTTCCTTTTTCAAAAAAATCTTTAGGATTGTCGTCTTTATCTATTTTAATATTACCAAATTCATATTTATTAAACATAATATTTTTACTGCTGTCTTGCTTTATTTTAACAAGCTCTTTTTGAAGAATCCCGGGATCAACTTTATTATAAAAGGCATACAAAAGCGGCCAGTCGAGTCCCCCGTTTACAAAAACTCTTTCGGCCTCGTTTTCCCTTTCTTTTGCATATAGTAAAGCATCTTTTTGTCCTCCCGCCCACCACGTGTATGAGTACTGGGGATAATCAAAATAATATCTTACTATAAAACTGGATATTCCGTACAGATAGAATAAAAATATTAAAAAGACAAGTAGCATTTTTACACTTTTCCTTTTAAGCGAAGCGTACGAATAATATAGTCCGTAGGAAATAATAAAAACTAATACAGGAAGAAGATAAATATTTCTGTATGTGTACATAAAATTGTTAGTTATCGCCCCCGGAACAGACGAAATTAGTGTCCAAGCCAATAATAAAACCCCCAATCTCCTATTTTTCCTAAAAATGAAATAAAATCCTATGAAAAGAAACGGCAGTTCTACTAGATAAAATAAACCTTTATCCTGTATCCACGCGGTTAAGTTTCCATCACCGTCTAAAAACAGATGGTTTATTGATAAAGACTGGAAATAATTTCTTCCTATCCTTTTTGCAAAATATAAGGGCTTATTGTGAAATAGGGAACTTACTGATAATGGAGCCGTTGTAACAGTTCTTTCCTTATTAACCAACTTTGCCGCATTAGTATCGTTAAGTATGGAAACAGTATTTAATTCCTGCGCTCCCATTCTAAACAATGACAGATAAATAGAGAAAATAAAAAATATTCCAAACCCGACAATCAAAAATAAAATGTTTGTTTTATTCTTAAAAGGCTTCGGGAATAAATACCAAATTACAAAAGGTAGAAATAAGGGAAGGAATATTTTAGGCGCGTGATAGGAAAATAAAGATAGTCCTAAAAATACGCCTCCTAAAAAGAAGGAGGTTTTCTCTCCTTTTTTCTTAAAAATGAATATTAATCCCAGCAATACAAAAAATATCGCAAGTATATGATCGGCATATGGACGCGATATATGTATTGCCCACGGATTAAAAGCGATAATAAATGCCGAAATTATTCCGATTTTTTCCGAATCAAAAAGTTTTTTTCCTAACAAATAAACCAGAAAAATTACTGCAGCCCCGATTAAAACTGCGGGCAGTCTTATTGAAAAAGTATTCAAATCAAGTATTGCGACGAACGGCACTGTTAAATAGGTAGATATCGGAGTTCTGTAGTTTTGCGCAAAACCCGTTATTTGAAGAGGAAGGAAATTGCCGTAAATGTCTTTGCCTGTTTTGAGAATTGAATACGCATTGTATCCGGAATCTGCTTCGTCTGCATGAACTCCCAATGGATTGCTGTCAATTGCAATAATTCTAAACCCTAACCCTATTAATACAGCAATCGTCAGCAATAATTTCTTATTTATTTTTAGAAACATATCTACTCCAGTCCAACAGCATAAAATACATTGCGATTATATATTCCGTCTATTTGTTCTACTACATTTATGCTGTAATTTCTTTTTTCTGCATCGATAAAATTTTTTTGTGATTTGTAATCGTTTTCCGACAAAATAAAAAGTGTTCTCTTTATGACAAGATCTGAAAGATTAGCATCACTTAATAATAACCTATCTCTCCTATCCCAGTCTGCATCGGCAAAGATATACTTGTCGTATTCAAAGCGAGAGCCATTCTCCTGATATTTAACAGGATCGTATTTTGAATAGAATAATAAATATGCATAAGGACGCCAGAACTCGCCGGTTATATATATTTTATCGTAATTTTTCTCTACCGAGGCAACGTATGAAACCATTTGTTTGTGTCCATCTCCCCATTTTTTAGAGTCCACATATAAATTGTAGTCAAAGTATAGATAAAGAAATCTTATAAAGAAAAATGCAGCTATTAGTACAATACCGAATGCCGCAGCTTTCATGATTTTCCTATTCTTCAAGATACTTATAAAATAGACTAATCCAACTGACGTGAATAGAGCGGCCGGAAGGACGTTTGGTAATGTCCTTAAAGCATTTGGCTGCTGGACCGTCAAACCGCCAAGTACAGGAACGCTTAAGAACCAGACTAGAAACACCCATTTATATTTAGTCCTGAGCCTTGTAACAACTAGTATTCCTAAGATAAAAAAGGGAATTTCCCATATGTACAAAGGCCCCATAGATATCAATCCGCTGGTAAAGTAAAAATCCGGTGCGAAGTTTTTTAAATAGTTGTCGCTAAATTGTTGAAAGAGAGCTACCCTTCTGTTGTAAATAATCCTTGAATCGAGCCTTCCATCATGTCGTAATATTGCTTCCGAATACGGATTTGTCAAAGATTTGTCATTAAATATACTTACCTGATTAACCCTAGACAAACCTGTGCTAAACATAAAAGGCAATATGGGAATTATAAGTAAAGCACCAACAATAGCACTCACAGTTAATGCCTTTATATTTCTTAAATAAATCTTTCTATTTATAGCTAAGAAAGTAATAAGTATTATGGGCAATACAATTCTTGCCGTGTAATAGAAATATACCGACACTATCGAAAATGCTGCAGCTAAAACTAAAAACCAAACGGAACGCCTTGAAAGAAACAAAAAATACAACGTCATCGCCATAAAGAAAAAGCTTGCATTTGCCTCAAAACCAGCTCTAGAAAAATTTATATGCCAAGGAGAAATTGAAAGCATAAACATCGCAATTAAAGGCAGGTACTTCCCCCAAGAATCAGCTTCCTCCCGTCTAAAAGTCTTAAGAAATTCTTTAACCACAAAATACATAACTAGAACAGTTAAACTTCCAAAAAAGGCTGATGGGAAACGTACGGCGAACTCATTAATACCGAAAATGGACATAGAAAAGGCTGTCACGTAAATGTAGCCTGGAAGCTTATAGTCGTCAAATGAGCGGAACAACATTGGGAAAGGATTTCCGTACTCATCCTTTCCGGTTTCAACAATCGAATAAGCGTTGTAGCCGATTGCAGCCTCGTCATGAGACAATGAGGGAGGCACAGAAGATAAATTAACAAATCTTAATAGCAAACCCAAAATAAATATTATCGAAACAAAGACATATGAGCGCATATTTTTATTATATAAATTACTTAACTGTTAAAACATGAAATACTTCAGAATTATCTGCTCTTTTTATCGTTTTTAATAAAATCGCTCCTTCGGGGATATCGCACAAACCGCTGTTAATATATAAAGTTCCTCTTTCTCCAATCAAAACTTCAGTATTCGAATTAGGATCAAGTTCCATTTTCACCGGGCATTCTTGTTCTGTAAACTCATATCCATTAAAATTAACTCTGTCAAAATCTCTTAACTTAGATTTTTTGGTTTCCTTTTGAAAAAGCGATGGATCATATTTTTCATAAAAAAGAAAGAAAATGGTTGGAGCCGATTCCCTATTGGTTATAACAATCTTTTTATAGTCCCCTTTTATTGAATTAGTGTAGGAAACTAATTCTCTATAACCATCCTGCCTCAGCCACGGCCTATAGGCAGGCGCTTGCGAATAATATTGAAGCAAATAATAAACCAGACTTAAAAAGATAATTAAAAAAACAAATGAAACTGAAGGGTAAAAAAGTTTTTTCTTTAATTTCACAAATGTAAATACCTTTATCAAACCGTAAGCGGATATAATTAAGATCGGTGGAAGCATAAATAATGTTCTTTGAAGGTTCGGAATATCGTCAGATGCTAGCGCGCTTCCAATTGGACTAATTAATATCCATGCAATTAAAAAAATGTATCTTTTGTCTCTTTTTAAAATAAAATAAATACTTCCCATAATGAAAAAGGGCAAGATATAAAGATGCAATATCCCCGCGTGAGGCACCTTATACCTTTCCGGAAAACCCTCATCTGAAAAGAGATGCGGATACGAAAAATGAGCAAAATAATTGTTGAGAAATACATGCGAATAGGTTACCCATCTGTTGTGAAAAAGACGAGTCACTAGGTAAGGGACACCGGCAACACCGTCATTTGCAATCTGCTCTTGCACTGTTAGATTCGTGTACTCGTGGTTTAATATGCTTAAGGAGCGAATCCTGGTAGAAAGGTTTTGTGAGGTTAGAATAAAAATGAGAGGAAGAATAATAACAAAAAGATACAAACCAGTAAGTATAAATTTGTTTTTGAAAAATTGTTTTTTATTTATAAAAAGGATGATAAACAACGGAATAAAAAGGGGTAAAAACACTCTTGGGGCTTGGTACAAAGTCAGAGTAACAGCAAAAGACGCAAAAGCAGAAAATAAGTATACTTTATTTTCAAGTCTTAACCATTTCATGAATAAGTAAGTTCCCAACAGTATAAAGAACACTACAACCGCATTTTCTGTAGCTGTTCTCGACAAATTTATATGCCAAGGGGAGATGGCGAGAAGAAGTGCCGCAAATAATGAAATTGTATTTGATAATTTTTCTTTGTTAAACAATTGTTTACAAACTAAATAGATTAGTAAAATCGATAGGCTCCCAAAGATAAATGAGGCGAATCTGACACTAAACTCGCTTAAGCCAAATACAGCAGTGAATGGAATTGAAAAATATGAATAGCCTCCGGGACTATAGATAAACGATTCAAAATGAAGAGGAAGAAGTGCGCCGCTCATATCCCTTCCGGTCTTAAGAAGCGAAAAAGCATTGTAACCTAAGAAGGCCTCGTCGCGATGCAAACTTACAGGTACGTCGCCCAATAACCAATATCTAAGAACCGTCCCTAAAATAAAAATTAGAGCAAGTAGATATATGCCTTTCATATCCTCCTTAGTACACTATCAAACCTCTTGCGAAAAAGAAAGATTCCAACAAGAATTAGCATACTGGATAATGAAATTAAGTTTGCAGTAAATCTAAAAACAGTTTCACCAAATTTTACCTCCACCCCATGCTCTCCTTTAGGAATACCAAACGTAATTAGCCCCCTATGATTTGGGTCTTGAAACTGAATATCTGCCTCCTTTCCGTCAACATAAACTCTCCACCCCGGATAATACGTGGTATTGTCCTTTACTCTCACATCAGTTACGGCCGCTACTATAAAAGTGTGTAGATTGGATTTCCTCTCGTAGTTTCTTATTTCTCCTATTCCTGAAATAATTTCTACTGGAAAGGCGGGGTATTCAGAAGCGTCTCCCGCAGTCCAAATAGTAGTAGATTCTCCATGATATGCCCCAGTCCATGGATAATTTAGATAGAAAGAATCATTTTTATTTGTAAATCCAGCAACTTTTATGTAAGGAATGCTTGATAAAAGAAGCAATAGAATTGCCGGATATATAATCCAATTCTTTTTGATAATGCCGAATGCGTAAGCGCTCAATACTACTGATGAGAATGATGCAATCGCCATAAATCTCCATGGAAATTGAAATTGCTGAATCATATGAAATTGTTCCCATATAAAACCCGAATATTGCGTGCTAAAAAAAACTGAAAAGATTAAGATTCCTAACCAAAAAATAATCTTCTTTCTGATTTTTCTATTTCCTAATCCAACAATTGAGACTAAAATTAATGTCGCATATAGTATTCCTAATTGGGGCGCAAGCCCTTCAGGTTCGTTTATATTGCTCCCAAATCCCCACGGAGAATAAACAATATCTGTTATCGCTAAAAAATTACCGTTGTAAAAATCACTTATAAAAGTCTTGCTGTTAATATATTTTCCTTCAAAAAGCGCTGGCGCCCAAAAATAAAATGACAAAATAAGGCCTAATCCTATCAGCATAACATTCTTTATAAAAACTCCCTTTTTTAGATTGAAGAATAATATATAAGATCCAAAAATAATTGAAAACAAAAGGGCAAGAATATTATGTGATATAACGAGAAAAGCGTAAAATAATGCTCCAATTCCAATATAAAGTACGGTGTTATTTTTTGAATTTTTATCTATTGAGTACAAAACTAGTGGAGCAAAAGTAAATGCCAGCATTTCACCGAGCTGTCCTCTCACAAAAACATCAAGAAAATGGTAAGGCGCAAGCATATAAAAAAGCGCTGATGCGAAGGCAATTTTTGGGTTAAATCTTTGAGATATCCATAAGTAAAATGTAACTCCACTTAATACAAATGCGCTTCCCATTATTATTTTGTACGAAGTTTCAAGCGAAAATCCCATCAAATGTATTATTGTCATCAAATACCCCATGAGTGGAAAAAAGAAGTTTGGCGACGGCACGCCGTAATAAAAATTCAAATCTCCCGCCCATCTTGGTGGGACTTGTCCGTCTAAAAGCGCTTTGTAGACAGCAGCGCTTCTTGCAACCTGAGGTTCGCTATCGTGTGTAATATAAAACTCATTTCTGAAAAAAGGTAATAAATAGACAAAACCAAAAAGTACGATTATTAAAATTGGGAGAAAAGCTTTTTTAAATAAATTATTTTCCCTTATCATTTTCATTTAATTTGTTTTCCGGCCAAAAGTAAGCTGCAAGAAATACCATGGTTATAAAACCTAAGTGGCTGTTATTAAAGTATCTTGAAAAGTACCAAAAAACGAAAAGAAAGATTCCGTATGAAAGTATAAGAAGTTTTACAGAAGTATTTTTCTTTAATAACAGAAACAAAAAATATAATAGGAACAACCCTGCCGCAACTTGCCATATTTGAAAAGGATAATAATTGTGAATATCCCTAATTAGCCCAAACTGATACAAAAGCATTCCAAGTCCGTATCCTGATATCGGATAGCTGGTTGGGCTTGAACCGGAAAGATAAAGAACAGTGCTCTCGATAAATGCCTGTGCATTCCAAACTAAAAACGGTCCTACTGCAACCAGAAAAGTAATTAAAAAGGGAATCAGAGCCTTAAATGTTTTTATCAAACTCTTGTTCTTTAAGTATAGATAAATAATATATAGCGGGAAAAAAGGCCAAGCGGACTGCTTAACGGCAAATGCAAGAGCTATAAGAATACCGGATAATATATTTTTTTGTTTTGCTAAAAAATAAAATCCAGCAAATAAAAACGCGTACATATATACATCCGACCGCCCCTCTAGGGTGTAGTCAAACATCGCAGGGTTAAATGCCAAAAGCATAGTAAAGAGCATTTTATCTTCTAGCTTTTTTGGGATTAGATATGCAAATAAGAGAAGAACGGAGAGTAAGAAAAATAAAGGAATTCTTCCATCAAAATAACCTAGGGTTTTTAGACTCAATCCATAAAAAGGAATTGCAGATGTTAAGTAAAAAGGCTGCATAACAAAATGGTATAGGGCGGGATTTACTTCAGTGTCAGAATAATGCCATGCTTCAAGATGCGTTCCGAAATAATCGGTTGCGTAAGGATTAATTCCATCAAGTAAAAATCTTATTGCCGCTTCCTGCTGTAAGATTATGTCGTGAACTTCAAATACCGGGGCGACCTGACTTCTCTTAACAATACTTGAAATCGAAACACTGCCAAGAATTGCGGCAAGTAAAATCCAGAAAAGTATTTTTTTATATTTTTCATACGAACTTTTGGTTAGATTTATTACATCTAAAGTTATGAAGAGCAGATACCCTAAAAAAATCAGCGCGAACAACCAGTACGGAGTGCTTCCGGCTGATAAACCATATCTCATGATTATTGGAACGGTCAAAATCGGTAATAATATACTGGAAAACGCAATTTTCATTATTTTAATTTCTAAATCTGTACTTTATAAGAGTCCACAGCGCTACAGATCCGTCTTTTACAGGCCTTATCTTTTTCCCTTCATCATACCCTCTCGGGTTTGTAGTAATATCTATCTCCAAAATCTTTAAGCCTTTTTTAAGAATTTTTGCCGTTATTTCCGGCTCTAAATCAAAAGATCTAGAATTCAATTTGATTCCTTTGACAGCATCTCTGGTAAATACTTTATACCCTGTTTCCATATCGCTTATAACCGCCCCATATAAAATAGACGTTACTAAACTTAAAAATTTATTGCCGAAAAAGTGAAGAAGAAGCGGAGTTTTCCCTTTTCCAAAAAACACAGGCTTCATTCTAAGTCTTGTTCCATACACGACTTTAGTTCTTTTTGAAAGAATTGGATCTAAAAGCTTTGGTATTTCATTTGGGGAGTACTCAAGATCCGCATCCTGGATAATAATAATATCGCCCGTTGCCTCTTTTAAACCGGTTTGGATTGCCGCTCCTTTTCCTTTGTTAACTTTATGCGTAAATATATTTAAAGATGGATCTTTTTCTTTCTCTTTTGCAAGAATTTCCGGCGTTTTATCTTGTGAACCGTCGTCAATGATTATTATTTCCTTTTTTATATCTTTTAAACTTACTTCATGTAAAGAATTAATTACTGTTGAAACTGTTTTCTCCTCATTATAAGCAGGAATTAAAATCGATAATTTAATCATTTAATAATATCTTTATCTTTTAATACAAATAAGTTTTTCTGTTTTTTTCGATGATTAATTATATCAGGTAAGAGAGTTAAGGCAAGGCAAAAACCATTTAAAAATTCCTTGTCAAACCTTGATAAAGCTTTCAGTAAATGATAGGGGAGCCAGAGAAAATGAGAAAGCAATAAGTTAAAATCTGTAATATTTTTCCAATGAAATATAAATTGATTCCTGTAGGCAATTGTCGTAATTTTATTTTTTTTATAGTGAGTTTTTATCGCGCCCTCTTCATGCCTGTGCTCTACTTTACTTTCTTTCTCAAAAGCTATTTTGTATCCGGCTTTCCGGGCTCTATATGACAAATCGATATCTTCCCAATAAAAAGGATTAAAAAGTTCATCCATTCCGCCTAATTTCTCATAGATTTCCCGTCTTACAACAGAACTGCCGCCCGAAATCCAAAAAGTATCTTGCCTATCTATATTTCCTCGTTTGTGATTAAACATACCTCTCTTCCAATATCCCAAGCCTCTACCTCTAAAAACTTTTTTGTCCCCCTCCGTGCTTATATCCATGCAGCCAACTCCAAATAAATCGGCGTGGATATCAAATCTATTCAATACTGGCTCAAGAAAATTTTTTTGCGGTCCAACATCTGAGTTAAGAAGTACCACTAAATCGCTTTTTGCCGATCTAACGCCTGTGTTTACAGCTGATGAAAATCCTCCATTTTTTTCTCTTTCAATTAAAGACACCGGAACTTTCGTGCTCATGTTAATTACATCAATAGTTTTTCTGAGTTCCAAAACATCTTCTCTTTTTGATCCATCGTCTACGATAATTACAGACACTCCTTTTCTTCCACTCAATGCATTCACTACGTACGGCAAGTTCTTTCTTATCAAATTCGCTCCATTATAGTTTGGTATAACAACAGTAATAGTCATATTAAATAATTCGGGGTTTAAAAATAATTACGTGATTTCCTTTAGGAACTTTTATGCCCCTAAAGGTGTAATCAGTTCTATATATTTTAGCATTTATTCCGTCGATTTTTGCTTCCCAGAATGGATAAAATGTGTCTAGAAAAACCAAAAATCCCTCACCGTCATTCTCAGTACTCATTTCAATGTAGTTTGCCAAATAACTAACTATCGCAGTTTTCCCGGCAGAATATTCCCCAGATAAATTATCATTTTCGGAAAAAACAACAGCAGTTTCAGAAAGATTATTTTTAAACATCATTTCTATATGACTTTCTCTATCATTTATATCAATAACATTTCTAACAAAAAATACTCTGGGTAATGATAATTTATTTTCAAACAATTTGGTTTTACCCTCCTGCATTACAAATTCATAATTTTCAGAAGTTATATCATCAAATGACAAAACGTATTTCACATTTAACAAGTTAAAGAGTGGAGAGTTATAGTTTTTGGGAGTAATAATCCTGTTAAAACCAAATGGCGGGCTAATATTTGCCTCTCCTCTCTCTAGGGCCGCTATAAATTCGGCATATGACTTAAGATATAATGGATCGTATCCGCTTACAGACTGCAATTTATAATGAGTCGGAAAGTTTGGAGGAAGTATCTCGTCGTTTAGGCTCGCTATTCTGAATGTTTCATTTTTTGCCTCGCTAGCTAAAAAGCTAATAATTTTAGTGTTCGGAAACAAATAGCTTTTATCAGTAAAGGGCGTAAATTTGTCCGCGAATCTCAAAAGATCAAAAGCGGTAATCAATATAAATAGCATCAAGATGATTTGGCTGAATCTTTTTCTTCTAAGATATAAGCTTAATAGGATAAAAATAATCCCGGAAAATAATAACAAGGACGGCAATATAGAATTTCTTATTGCAATTTGCCTATCAACTAAATCCATGTTAAATAAATTAGCCGACAGAGAAATCCACACCGCTGCAAACAGAAAAATTGGCAGCACAAGAATTGGCAAAAGTTTTTTTATTTTTTTTCCTAATGACTCCGACTGCAGATAATTAATTCCAAAAGCGGCTAGAATACTTAAAGAAAATACTACTAGAAAAATTATTCTCGTAGGCTGCGCTGTAGATAGTAAGGGAATTTCCAGTCTATAAGGAATTTGAGAAATGAAATTATTTGTCATAAGAAGAATCGATATTAAGACAATTCCTGAAAAAAAATAAATAATTTTTCTTTTGATAAATATTACAGCAATAAGGCTAAATAGAATTGGAATTAATCCGATGTAGCCAACAAATTCTGCGTAATTCCAAACTCCCCAGTAATTCAGAGTTGCCGGATTTCCAAAAAAATCAGGAATAACAAACTGGATTAAATTCTGCCATGGCAAAAACCACCCCTCTGATTGCAAGAATGATTGATCAATAGATCTGCTTGAATTTAATATAAAAAGAAAAGTTTGATACCACTGTATTGACGTCAATATTAAAAATAAAACAGTAAATATAAAAAATGCAGAAAAAATCTTAAATATTTTTTTATGAAGAAATAATCGTAATGCTATATAAATAATTGCTAAGCCAAACATATAGAAAAACGTTTGGAGATGTCCCGCAAAGAATGATGAAGATAAGGCGAACAAAAAAACCAGTCCCCAAATATTTTTTATACTTAATACTTGATACTTGCTACTTGATACTATTTTGTCTATAGATAAAAGGATTAATGGCAGCCACAACGCCGTGTGTATAACATTTCCCCATTCAAGCCAGGCAACGGAAAATCCGCTAAATGAAAAGGCTAGAGAACCAAATACGGAAGACGCGCTTGTTAATTTAAGACTGCGGAGATAAAAGAACATAAATATTCCGCCAAGAAGTGTTTGCAGAATAATAAAAATGGACCAGGAAAAATAAAATGGTTTTATAAGTAAAATAATATTAAGCGGATAAAACGGAGACGACTGGAAATTGCCCAAGAGGGGTTTTCCTGCCATCTCGTAAGGGTTCCACAAAGGAAGATTCCATGATTTTATCTGATCAATTGATAATTCTTTCCAGATCAAAGTCTGTCTTACAGGATCTGTTACTAAAAAGTTTTTAAATGGAATTCCTCTCGGGTAGTCTTTTTCGTACAAATCTCTAAAAGGATGATACAGACCTACTATAGTATCTGACGGAATGGGAAGCTTTTGCTCTAAAAAAAATGGTTTATAGAAGTATAAAACGACTAAAAAAAATAAAATAGGAAAAATACTAATCAGTTTTTTCATCGGCTAACAAGTCTTTTTATTTCGCTGCAAAATCTTTCCCTATTAAAGTAGTTTGAGTGCTTTCTTGCCTCATCAGATATTTGTTTTGTAAGACTATTGTCCTTTATTAACCTCATAGTCGTACTAATAAGCTCCTCTTCCGTATTCCAAAGAAAACCTGTTTTTTTATCCGCCACGATTTCTCTCTGTCCTCCTTTGTCAATAACTATAGGAACGCAGCCCGCAGACATTGACTCAACTGTAGTTATTCCAAAATGCTCCGCCCTTTCAGGATTTTTTTCCATATTTTCTCCAAATCCCGCCGCGTGCCAGTATATTTTTGCCTTGTTGTAGTATTCAGAAAGTTTTTCAACGCTAGAATTTCCTATAACATCTATTGGATAATCCTTTGAAAGTTTTGTAATTTCATCAAAATAATCTTTATCGTCCTCTCTATATGAACCTATTAAAATAAGCTTCCAATCCTTAGTTTCCTTATCGACAAGTTTTTTAAACGCCTTAATCATTACCTCCTGTTTTTTCATGTTCATCCCTTTTGTGAATCTGCCAACAGAAATAATAATATTTTCTTTTCTTATATTTTTATCATAATAAGACTTAACGTAAGGCGGTATAACTTTAATATCTTTTTTAAAAGTTTTTCTTAAATGCTCTCTTACAAAATTCGAATAGCAAATAATAGCATTAATCTTTGAAAGCTTTATTCTGTCTAATATATCAAGCTTTACCCAATTTATAGGAAACTGAACTATTAAAAAATTCTTTTTTGAAAGAAGAGAAGGTATGCTCCCATCGGATACAAAGAAAATTACATCGTACTCTTTAGTTTTATAAATGCTTTTAATACCGCTAAATATGGGACTAGCTATTTTAATATTTGTTAAGGCGTAGCCAAATCTCTCCTCCGCTTTTTTTAAAATATTTTTATCGTTACTAAATACCGACACCTCATTGTCTGCCGATAAACACTTTGCAATATCGAAAATATACTTCTCACCACCGCCCAGAGTTGAAAGATATGGGGTATAGATACCTATTTTCATGTTTTCTCTATTCAAAAGTAATTGTATCAACAATTGAATTGCAAAGAAAGTTGTGGTAAATTGTATTAATGGACTTATTCGGAAACCGAACTTTTCTTATTTATTTTACTATCACGCTTGGTATTATTTCTATAATAATTAATGGAATTGCTATTTGGCGTACTTCAAAACTCGAGCAAAGAAACTGGTTTGTAATATTAGTAATAGCACTGGCATTTCCACTTAAGGATTTAGCGTTAATACTTGGAGTCATCTATCTTTTTGTTTTTTCTAAGAAAAAACTCACACTAAATGAGATAAAGTCCTGGCTCCCGAGATAAATATATCCTCTAGTTATATTTTTGTGCTATAATAGCCTCATATATTGCAATAATTGCGGAAAGCACAATCCTAAGGACAGTAAATTTTGTAAGAGCTGTGGTTCAGAGATTATAAAAGTATCGCTCGAGGATGAAATTGACGTTGAAGCTACCCCTGAAACACAAGATGAAAAAACAACTCAAGACGATGAGCAGGTAAATGTCGGACTTGGAGGGTGGCTAGCGCTGGTTGGGCTTGGTTTGATTGTCGGGCTCTTTATACAAGGTTATGGTGTTTTAGAGTATTTGCCCTTACTATCAGAAACCTACAATATCCCAGGCTACTTAACTCTTTTGCAGATGGAGTTTATCGGTAGTATTATTTTTACAGTAGCCACAGCTTATCTTCTCTATTTATACTTCAAAAAGAATGAAAAGTTCCCAAAGTATTATTTTATTTTTCTTATAGTATCTATCGGCTATGTAATACTAGACCACCTTCTCCTCGCTTCATTAAGTGCTCCTACACAGGAATTGCAAAACGTTATTAGCGATGCCCTATCAGAAAATACAAGCGTAGTTGGTAAAACAATAATTGTTTCAACAATTTGGGCTCTATATATTAGAAAATCAAAACAGGTAAAAGCGACTTTTACTAGTAAATAATATGTATTGTAATAAATGTGGCAAACAAATTGATGAAGACAGTATTTTTTGTCAGTTTTGTGGCAACAACACAGCTGATGAGAGGTCTGAGCACAAATCCAGTGACTCCTCAAAAAAGGGAGAGGTAAAATCAGAAGAAGTAAAGAAAATTAAAGCTGACTTACTTTGGGAAAAATTTGTTGAGGTCTATGATGCTGAGGGCGCAGACAGAGAATGGTTTAATGCTCTTTCTTCAGAGTATATCTGGGAATTATTTGAAAGATTATCCATTAATGCATTTGAAAGTTTTATTCAGGACAATAAAGAAGAATTAAACAAACAGCTATACAAAACAATTGAAGCACTAAAAAATGTATATACATGGATCGTAATTGGTGGTTACAGACTTTGGCTAGCAGAGGCTTTACTTAATAAGTATAAAAAACTTAATAAGTTTAAATCCTTTTCTTTAGATGAATTTGTAGAGGAATGGAAAAAATATGACTTTGATAAAGAAATAAAAGCATTATCGGAAGAAATGGGAATTGGAATATCTAGATACTCGGATTTTAGATTTAATAGTTTTATGGAAAATGCACCTGAGGCAAAAGAGCTATCAAACGCTACAGTTGAGAAACTAAAATCTTCCCTACTCGTACAAACGCTTAATGGATATCACGCAGCTAAGATAGAAAATACTTTTAGAAAATAATATGGTTTGTAAATATTGTAAAAAAGGAAATGATGTAGATGCTAAGTTTTGTTTCAGTTGTGGAAAACCTATGGAAGAAGAAATAAAAGGTTCCGTTGATGAATATTTTGCAAAACAATACAAAGGGTGTCAGATATGTGGGAGTCTTGCCCCAACAAAACAGGTAGAGCTTAACCAAAATATTGGATATGTATTAATGCGTTCATATTCCACAATGAAGGGGAGACTGTGCAAGAATTGTATAAACAAAGAGTTTTGGAAAAAAACTTCAATTACTTTCTTTTTTGGATGGTGGGGCGCGATTTCATTTTTCGTCACCCCTGTATACTTAATTGGTAACGTTTTTAGCTTTATACCTACAATAGGAATGGAGAAGGAGAGTAAAAATGTACTGTAAAAAGTGTGGAAAGAAAAATCCTGAAGGTAGCAAGTTTTGCCAACATTGTGGGATAAAATTTAGTGAGAATTTATCAGATAACTCAACTAGTTCATCTGAAAATAAATCATCGGATAAACATGTAAGCATAGATACCTCACCTTACCCATACGCGATATCAATATGGAAGCTAGTAATAATGTGTCTTGCGACCTTTGGACTTTATGAGATTTACTGGTTTTATAGACAGTGGAAATCTTTTAACGCTGAAAACAAGTTAAAACATGGAGGTTTTGCTCTTTGGATGCTTGCACTTTTTTCTCCTCTAACTTCCTACTCATTATTCAAACATGTTTCAAGTGATGTAAAAGAAGTAAATGAGGGAAAAGGCTTGGAATCAGGAGCACTTGCAGTAGTATACTTTTTCTTAACTCGATTCTGGCTCGGGTTTTTACCACTTATACCCGTTCAGAACAAGATAAATTTATACTGGGAAAAGAAGTACCAGAATAAACTTGTAAGGTCTAATTTTGGGGTTTGGAATTGGATAATAGTTATTGCCGTTGCAGTAATAATGCTATTCGCATTTTACTCAGAAGACACTACAACTGATACTTCACTAGTTGTGCCAGAAATGACACCAATAACAGGCCCCAATGACCAAGAAGAAATTGCATCATCAGTTGTTAACATTTTTTGTCCTAGTACTAGCTCCGAAGAAGAGGAATCTTCTAGTGGAGGATCTGGTGTAATACTAACAGAAGATGGAATAGTGCTAACTAACTCACATATTATTCCTCAGAATGAAACGAATATACTTGTTGATGAAGTGGGATGTTTAGTTGTGCTTCCAGACCCGACAACTGGCCATCCATCTGAAATTTACCTTGCAAATCCTATTGTTATCCCAGGGATAAGCGATGATTATGACCTTGCATATATGCAAATTTATGATGCTTTCTACGATGAGGAAACTGAAGAGTATAAAGGAACCTATCCAAAAATATTCCCTGCTTTCGATGATACAACCCGATGTAGCAATGAAAATGTTGCACTTGGAGAATCTGTAAGAATATTCGGTTATCCTGCTATTAGCGGAGGCTATTCATTAACAATTACTGATGGGATTGTTAGTAGTTTCCCTGGTGATGGCACAATCGTGACATCAGCGAAGATTAGTCATGGAAATTCAGGTGGCCTTGCTGTTGACAAAAACGGATGCATGATTGGTGTACCTTCCCTGGTAAGCTCAGACGAGTACGAAAGCCTGGGTGTTATTTATTCGATGGATTTAGTTAACAAATTCTCTGAAGAAGTTTCGAGATATTTAGAAGAGTAGAATCTATAAATTCATCTGATTCTAATGCCTATTATTTTTTCATCTGTAGCTCCCATAACTTTGCGTAAGTAATAAACATAGAAAAAGACTGATATATAGATTCAATTAATCCATACGTTCCATTTTTATACCCCTTATCTTTTACATAGCTTTTTATAAAAGCACTTAGCATAACCCTAAAAAATCTCCATGAACGCATTTTCGGATGATGTGCTTTGAGTCTAAGCTCTGCCTCAAAATTCGACCATTCATTTGTCTTCTCTACCATTTGCTCAAGATTTCTGTGTGTAAAATGGAGTATTGGCGAGTCAATTTTGATAAGTTGTCCGCTCACCACGGGCGTTTCGTGAACGACGCCCGTCCATTTTCCAAATTTCGATACTCTAAAAATTCTTGCGACTTCGTCTACAAATCCCCAATCGTGCCCAAAATAAAAAGTCTTCCTCTTAACTATAAAGCCTCCTACTTCGTCGTCACTTAGACTCTCAATCTTGATTCTCAATTCGTCTAGGAATTCCTCCGTTGCTCTTTCATCCGCGTCCAGATAAAAAACCCAGGGAGATTCTGCTTTCGTAAAAGCAAAATTTCTTTGATCAGAAAAGTCTTTAAAATCGTGCTCGAAAACTTGTGCGCCATATTTTTTTGCGATTTCAACTGTTTTATCAGTTGATTTAGCGTCAATAACGACAATATTTTCCGCCCATCCTTTAACGCTTTCTATAGCGTCTTTTATAACACCTTCTTCATTATTTGCGAGAATTAATACATCAATTTTTTCCATAACCCAATTTCTTATTATAAATTAAAGATAAAAGCAATACTGATAGAAGTCCTAATACGGCTAAGTAAACTCCGTACCTAAATGAGTTAGGATCATAAACAAATTTTATATGTGATTTGCCCTTGGGGATTGCGACTCCTCTAAAACTATAATCGGTTCTTAAAATTTCCTTTTCTTCTCCATTAATATATGCTTTCCACCCGGGATAATAGTTATCTGTTAAAACCAGGATGGAATCAGAATCTGTTTCTGCTTCGATATCTATTTCCGTTGGCTCGTATGATATTATTTTAGATTTTGAATTTATTCTTTCGTTTTTACTAATTTGGGGATCCTTCTCAAGAATTGCCTTTGTTTTTAAATCCGTATTTTCACTAAATATTTTTGATAGCGCTCTCTCATCACTTTTTTCTACCTCGTAATCGCCAACTACAAAGGCGCGGCCATAGGCTCTATTATTTTTAAAAACTTGATAAGCTTCGTCTTCGTACACTAATTCAAACCTGTCATCTGCGTAAGACCAGAATGGAAAAGACCAAACTTTTCCGGTATCAGATTTTTTATGGGATATGTAGGAAACGCCCAAGAAGTTAAATGCTTTCTCGGTATCCACTGCGTCTTTAGGGAACTTTACAAGCGATCTCTCACTCGGAACCTTTTTGCCTATATAAATATATTTAATAAATTCGCCATAGCGTTCCGGAAATAACGGGTCATACCCCTCCAAAGATTGGATTTTGTAATAAACTGCGTTTTCCGCGGTAAATGCTCCTAAATATCTTTGCTCGGTTTTATTGCTTTCATAAAATTTGCTTACTCCTGTATCAGGAAATACAAAATCTTTTGGATCAAACGGCTGCCATTTCTTTACGAATCTAAGCAAATCAAAAGAAACTATTACAAGAATCAAAATTATAAACAGGCTAACAATAATCTTTGACTTTTTGAAAACAAAAAATACTCCGGTAGAGAATACAAAAGCAAATAGAATCAATGACGGCAATTTCAAATTGCTCTGCGCGATAGTATTTTTTTCTATATCTCCGAGTAATTTTAAAAACGGTACAGCCCACAAAGCAATAATTATCAAGAAAACTAGAGTTGAAATAATCAAAAGCTTTCTAAGTGTTGCTTTTTTTATAAAATTAATAAAAGGATCAAACCCAAAAGCGGCAAGTACCGCAACCGAAAAAGAAAACAAGACTATAATTCTGCTTGCCGCGCTCGTTGAAAGTACAGGAATTTTCAGAATGAAAAATAAATAATTTATGGGCGTGTTAAAAGCAAGCAAAAACGAAAACGCTGCTAATGCTAAAAAGAATAATATTCTCTTGTCTTTTCTCCACAATACAATGGACGAAAAAGTAGCAAGAATAAGCGGTATAGCGCCTGCGTATCCATTCCACTCCGCGTAATGCCCAAACCAATCATTTCTAGTCACGGGGTTTCCATAAAAATCAGGAGCAAATAAGGCGGGAATATACATTAAAGGTATAACCCCAATCCGTGCAATAATTTCCTCTCTTACCGAATTCGTATAAAGTTCTATTGACGGAAGAACTTGCGGCATTGCAATTAATATACCGCAAAAGAAAAACAGCATTAAAAATGCTGCTTTCTTTTTAGTTTTAACCGTTAAAAATAAAAAGAATATATATGCAAAAAGAGCCCCTAAAAAATACAGGCTTGTCTGGAAATGCCCCGCAAAAAGAGACACGGGAACAGTAAGAGACATTAGAATCGCGTATCTGGTCTTGAAACTTTCTAAAAATTTATTTACGAAAAAGAGCGCTAGAGGCAAAAATAGAATTGCGTAAGCAAGCGTCGCGTAACTCATCCATGTGACTATAAAACCGCAAAACATGAATGATATCGCTCCCAAAATGCTTGAATGGATTGATAGCCGGCAGGACCTTAAAAATAAAAGCATTCCGACTCCCGCGATTAACGGCTGTAGGAGAACCAATATGCTCCAGTTAACTGCGAAACTAAATGGAAGAAAGAAAATTAAATTTAGAGGAAAAAGTAGAGCCGACTGGTAGTTTGCAAGATGCGGAGTCCCTGAAAAACTGTACGGATTCCAGAGGGGAATTTCCCCCTGCTTCAGCGTATCTATAGAGTATTTTTTCCATGGATAAATTTGGGTTATAACATCGGGCATAGCGCTATTCTTAATTGGTCCCTGATAAATTCCATACGCGCTCCACGGGGGGAAAGCATTTGCTTGATACAAAGACGGATATGGCACTAACCCTTTAAAGAAAAACGGATATGAAAAAACCAGCCACGCAAACAAAATAAAAATTGCAGCAAAAAATTTATTTTTTATAATATTCATTTTTTTTGTAGAAATAAAATCCTAATAATACCAGCACTACCAGAGATAATAAGCTTAGGTAGTTTGAAAAAATTCTAAATTTTGTGTCCTCAAATAAAAGTTTTATATTGTGCGCTCCTTTATCAACATGGAAAGTTATTAATCCCCGGTTTTTTGGATCTTGAAATTCTATTTCGCTATTTACGTCTAATTTCCTTCCATCCACGTAAACATTCCACCCCGGAAAATATAATGTGTTCTCTTTTATTCTGGTTTTTGTTTCTGCGCTTATTGTGTATTCATGTCTTGTTGATGAACGAAAAACTTCCTGCACTATGGCCTTTCCCGAAATAACCTCAATTGAAGAATCTGCCTCTTTCTCCATAAATCTAACAGACCAAATGGGACCGCTTTCTCCCGTATCTGTCGTTCCGTAATAAACTCTTTCAAAAAAAGAATCGTCTTTTACCAAATAGTCTTTGGCTCTAAAATAACCCCCGTAGAAAACAATAATTGATAATAATAAAACTGCCATTCCGAAAATTATTTTCTCCTTTCTTCTGAAAATTAATACTGCGTACGCGGCGATAAAAGAACTTGTTAAAACTGTTAGCGACAGAAATCTCCATGGGAATTGGAACTTTTGGAGAGTCGTAACAGTTCTCCAGATAAAATCAGATTCTTTAATCATCATGAATAAGGAAATAAGGAAAAAGGAAAAACCAAGGACATAAATTCTCTTTATCAATAAGTCTTTTTTTGTTAATTTAATGACTGCATAAATAGAAATAACAATTAGAATTAGGTGAACTAACCCAATCTGGACCGATAGCTGTCCTGTAATTCCATAACTCCATTCAGGCATAAATAGCCTGAATGGCTCAACAAATCTCCCGCTATATTCTCCGCCGCCGGTCACTATATCGCGCAGGGTATATTTTCCCTCTATAAACGCCGGGAGCCAGAAAAATGCCGACAACAAGAATCCAAAAATAATCCCTGCAAATGAAAGAATAAGATTCTTTTTATCTTTTTTATAAATTGATATAACTAATGCGTAAAAAAAAGTAAACGAAAGAAAAAGGATGCTTAAGGCGTTATGTGACAGTATAAGCCCCGCGGTTGATAAAGATACTCCTGCAGATATTAAGTATTTATTGAAAGGCGAATGCTTTTTATCTAAAAAGAGTTTTGTTATAAAAAATAAAACAAGTGGAACAAACATGAATGACACATGCTCTCCAATTGCGCCCCTCACATATAGGTTTACAAATCTGTATGGCGCAAACATATATAAAATTGCGGCAAATATTCCGCCCAGCTCTCCTAAAAGTTTTCTTACCCATAAAAACATCGCGATTCCTGATGCTATAAAAGTTAGACCGAATACTATTTTTAACGAATTGATTAACGAGAATCCTAGAAAGTGAAAAAGGGAAGCAAAGTAGGAAGGCAAAGGATATAAAAACATAAGTATTGGATGGCCAAATCCCCAATTTAAATTCCCGGCCCAGCGGGGAATCAATATTCCCTCACTTAAAGACGTATAAAAATTTGCAATTCTTGCGGCGTGGTCCTGCCCGTCGTGTGTTAAGGGAAGGCCAGAATGGAACAAATCAAAAAGCGGAATTATTCCAACCAGAATAATAAATATAAAAGGCAGAAATTTTTTAAATTTTATGTCCAGCATTATTTATATAGGATAACTTCCCTTGCCAAAACGCTTCAGAAAATAATCCATAACTCCCTTTTTCTGCCACTTTCTTCCATTCCTAAGGATTTTAAAGCTTTCTCTAATAAGAGCAAATTTCGTTCTAAATGGTGCATAACTCATTCCAAAAAGCATTCTGTTGCGAGATATATAATAGTCTTGTAGGTCTGACCCAGAGCTTGAAGAAGCGGCATTATTGTGCCAGAGCTTTGCCTTGTGCGCGTAAAATACTTTATATCCGCCTTTTTTAATTCTCATGTTTAAATCTCCATCTTCATAATAGAGAAAATATCTATCGTCAAATTTTCCAACAGTCTTAATAACCTCCACAGGTACCATCATACACGCGCCTGTCGCAAAATCGGTTTCTTCGTCCTTGTCAAACTGTCCTTTATCAACATCGTCTACTCCTCTATGCTTATTTATTAAATTAGCCCAATCAATAATACCGCCTGCGTACCATATTACTTTCCCTAAGTCTTTTTTTTCATACCTATCTTTATGGAATTCGTGTCCTTTAGTAAAATAAATCGTTGGAGAAACTGCGCCTGCTTTTTCATTTTTTTCAAAGATTTTTATCAACTCCTTAATAAGATTTCTATCTGCAACAACATCATTATTTAAAACTACGTGGTAATCTGAATTGCTTCTGAGTGCATAGTTAAACCCCTGGTTATGTCCCCCGCTAAATCCCGTATTTTTTTCATTATTAATTACTTTAATTTTAAATTTATCCTCAACGTTAGAAAGCTCTTCCGGAAATTCTACCCTTAAATCATTATTAATAACTAAAACTGACAGCTCTATAGCGCCAAGATTCATTTTTTTGAGTGATTTTAGGCACTCAAGTGTTGTTGAAATTTCCCCGAAATGAAGTATTGCTATTGAAACTCTTATCATAAAGAAATCTTTTGAAGTAGCCTTCGAGAGATTTTTGATACGGGGTTTTTTTCCATTTCCAGTTTCTTTAAATTGAGCCAGTATTTTACCTCTTTTTTTGCCTCGCTCTTTCCTTTTTCAAATTCAAGAATCGTATCCTCACAATCCGGATATTTACTCAACTCCCAAACTCTTACGAAAACTACTAAATGATAAAATGCCATAAGACAAGAAAGTATTAGGCCATGGGCTCCATCTTTAAATCCCTCTTCAGCAAAAAACCTTTTTACGAATTCTTTTGTAGGTATAAGAATAGTATCACTCATTTTAACTTTATAGCCATTCTTTATTAGGTTTTCTGCTTCTGAAATAGTGTAAATTCTAATCATCTTATCCAGAAATTGTGAAATATTTTTGTAGTTAAGATGATATATTGCTTCATTTAACTCCCCTACTTCTCCGTTTACTTCAATCATTTCGTGAACGTGCTTTTCAGCAAATTTCCCTTTTCCCTTTTTAAATAGCCTTAATTGCCTGTCAGGATACCAGCCGGTATGTTCTATCCATTTGCCAAAAATTATATTTTTTCTCGGCATTGTATAACCGTCTAACTCTGTATCTTTTGATAATAAACTTTTAAGCTCTTGGGCTAACTCTTTCGTAACTCTTTCATCCGCGTCGAGCAAAAGCACCCAGTCGTGAGTTGCCCTTGAAATACCGTAATTCTTGTTAACGTTAAGCATCAAGTTATTTTCCCGCACAAAAACTTTATCCGCATATTTTTTTGCTATAGAATTGGTTTTATCAGTTGACGTATTATCAACAACAATTATCTCGTCGGAAATTTCTCTAACCGATTTTAAACAATCCTCGAGATTTTTTTCTTCATTATACGCAGACACTACAACGCTTAATTTATTCATATATTTATTATAAATTATTTTAGTCTTTTTCTTTAACTAAAGAATGTCTTGCAAACCTAATAGTAGATAGTATTTCCTTTTTTGAAATAAGAAGCATCACCAAAAGATAAAATCCTCCGCTCAGTATGCCCGATAGTATTAAGAATATAAACGATGTTATCACAGACTCTATAAAATAAATAAATCCTGCCATAAGAAATGCTGCTATAAATGACTTATATATGGGGGAAATAACGGAAAAGGAGAGATATCTTTTGCTTACTACAAAAACAGCAAGAGATGAAAGGCTTACTAAAAATGCGGCTACCGCAACCCCGTTATACCCTATCCTTTGAACTGCAAATATAGTAATTACCCAAGTCGTTAGAGTCCAGAAAATCATAAAATAAAGTGTAATTTTTACTTTGCCGATTGCGTTAAGAAAATTTGTCAAGGGTGTAGAAATTGAGGATATAACTGTACTTAAGGCGAAAAAGAGTACAGAGAAAACTGCCGGTTCCCACTTTTCGTATCGCGGAATAAATTTAATCAGAAAAGGCGTAAACATAATTATCATGGAAGCTACCGGAAATATAAAAAAGGAAATTACAAAAAGTGATTTTTCTACAGCAATTTTCAGCGATTTCTTATCATCCTGAAGCCTGCTGTATGAAGGAAAAGTAATTTTTATTATGTTATCCATTACAAGTCTTAACGGAAGAAATGCTAGTTTTTGCGCAAAGGCAACAATTCCCAGCTGAGATAAAGGCAGGATAACTCCCAGATATAACGTTAAAAAATGGTCTTTAAAAAGCGCTAGAATATTATTCATCTGAAAAGGAATTCCAAATGACAAAAGCCTTTTTGCAGATTCTCTATCTAAAGCGATTCCTATTCTCCAAGGCTGGATTATATATGTCGCGATTATCCCTCCGAAGGAGCGTATAAGAACGGCCAGCGTAAAACTCGTTACGCCCAGCCCCATAACGGCACATACTATTAAAGTAATGTTATATAAAAGTCCTTCAACTATTTCAGGTATTACAAGCTTGCCATAATTTAATTTTCTCTCAAGCATCACTGTCGGAATTGTTCTTAGAGAATTTATTAAGAAAGATATTAAAAGAGCAATAAGAAGATACTGGCCCTCTTTAGCGAGTCCATATAAAGATACGATGTTTGATGAAAAAATAATTGCGGGGATTATTAATGCAAGAACCATTACTTGCTGTATGGTAAATACTGTTCTGTAATCCTTAAGCGTAGGGCTTTCCTTCTTTTGTATTAAAGAAGCGGCAAGTCCTATATCCTGAAAGTAACCAAAAAATATGATTATAGAAGAAACTATCGCGAATACTCCAAAGCTAAATTGGTCGAGATAAATTGTAAGAATAAAGCTGGCAGCTATTCCTAGAAGCTGTATAAAAAACGTTCTTGAGGTTAAGGCAATTATTCCGCTTACGGACTTTTTCGCGATTGCCTCGAATGTAAAATCTTCCATAATGTTTAGTATTTAGTATGATGTATTGAGTATTAAGTATGATTTTAATACTTTATACTTAATTCTTGATACTTTATACCGGTTAGATTCTTTTGTTGTGGATATCAAACCAAAGAATAAAACTCTCAAGAACCGCCCTTATAACAACCGGAAAATTCGCCCCTGACTGATTCCCGAATTTTCGAGGATAATGGCTAACTTCTACCTGTGAAATTCTAAGATTTTTTTGTTTTGCTTTTGCTAAAATTTCCGTTGTTATCATCGCTCCTTCTGATCTGAGAGGCATTATTTGCTCCAATGCGGATTTCTTAAACATCTTAAATCCGCAGTCTATGTCTCTAAAGTAAAATCTAAAAAAAACAAAATCCCAAACTTTTAATAAATTCATTAGTATATGTCTAATCAAATTATCGCGCCTTAACTTTCTATAACCGATAACTATATCTGAGTCCCTTATGCTTTCGATAAATTTTGAAACCTCAGAAAAGTCAAACTGCCTGTCTCCATCAGTAAAAACTACATATTTATACTGTGCATTTTCAAATCCCTCCCTTAAAGCTGCTCCATAACCTCTATTTGGAGTATGGGAAATAACTCTAACATTTTTATATTTTCTTGCTATCTTGCTACCTATATCTTTTGTACTATCAGAAGAGCCGTCATCTACAATTAATATTTCCCAGTTATTGCTAACTTCCTTTGCTACTGGAATTGCGTCTTCTACTACTTTTTCTACGTTTTTTTCTTCATTCCAAAACGGAAAAAAAATTGACAGTTCGGAAATCTTATCCATATATATTTTTTCTTTTTACAATTATAACAGCAAAAACCGCCGCTATTCCAATAACAGTAAACACATTTCCAAGAAGCTGAATTCGCGTCGATTTAATGCTCAGAGTAACTAAGTATTCTCCATCAGGCATATATATATTCATGCCGTTATTAACTCTTTCTATTTCTAAATTGCTGCCATTTGCTTCTGCTTGCCACGAAGGGAAATAGGCTTTATTTATATGAACCGTACTGTCATTACCTTCTTTTACAAACCTGATATATCCTGTTCTAACTTCCTGAAGAGAAAGCTTCACCCTGTCACTTTCTGCTGTTAAAAATGTCTCCGGAAGTTCGGATTTTTTCTTTGGCTTTATAAAATCTGATGGCATATATTCATCTGATATTTTGGAAGTCTCCCACCTGATGCGGTCAATACTTTCATAATATGAATTAGGAAAGTTATTAAATCTTTCCGGACTAAATAGCTTCGCATTTAGATACATTGTAGTTATAATTAGTACCAAAGCAGAACCATAAAAAGCTAATTTATTTTTACTAAATGAAGATACGATTAAACCGGCTATTATTGCTGCAAATAATCCCGAAAAATTAAGGAATCGCCATGGAAACTGCAGGAAATACATAAAAGGCAAACTATCCCAAATAAATTTTGAATATGGCAGGGATAGAAAAATAGAAAAAACTAGAAGTGAAGAAAAAGAAGCTAAATGAAAGGATTTCTTTTTTCTCATTACAAGATAAATTGAAAAAATAATTCCAAAAAGCGCAATCAATACGTTTATTTTCCCTAATTTAAAACTTAGTCCGTCTACGCAGCCCGGAATCGACCCTCCAAAACCCCAGCTGCTGTTCCATAGCTGTTCAATACATAAAAAATGGTCCCCGTAACTTGCTCCACCCCCTATTTGCGACTCCACGTTTGTAAATTTAGACTCAAAGACTGCGGGAAGTACATAAAAAGAGGACAGCAGAAAAGAAAGAGCAAATGATATAAAAATAGATGCGGCAAAAACTTTTTTCCTTTTAATCTTTATAAACATTGCGGATAAATATGGAACTAGAATAATTAGGCTCATGTACACACTGAGATTATGCGATATCGTAAGAAGAAAAAATGAGATTGAGAATAGTAAAACCGGAATAATAGGAATATTTTTTTTCTTGCTTATTTTTTCAAAAATTAAATATGCCGCCAAAAAAACTAGTGGAATAATCGCATAAGCAAAAACTTCTCCAACCGCTCCCCTTATATAAATATTTACCGCGTGATATGGAAAATATAGATATATTACTGCGGCAGTAACTCCTCCGACTCTATTCGTAACTCTTGACGCGAATAAATACATTGAAATAAAGGACAGAACTACTCCCAGCATGAAAACAACTTTTGTTGAAAACAAAGAATCATTAGCCAAAAGATTGGTAAATCCACCTATGTAATACGGCAAAGGAGCATAAAAGTTATAGATCGGGTATCCGTATCCATATCCTAAATCTTCCACCCACCGGACAGGAAAATTACCGTCAGAAATTGCCTTTTTAAGCTCAAAGACTCTTTCTACCTGCGTATTATCGTGGACAGGGAAAAATCCTGAATTAAAGAGCGGCTTAACTGACGGAAATATGAGAAAGAGAACTATAAATATTAATGCTAGTAAACCCCTCACCCACGACCTTACGGTCGGGGCATTTTGATTTTTCGCTTCGCGAGCAAGGAGTTGACCCATGTTCCCCGGCCTCGCTCCGCGAAGCGGGGCGGGCTGACGAACAGGGCATTGGGTGCGGGGTAAAATAATGATTTTTTTCATATTAAAATTTTATAAGTGGCCTTGAAATATAATAAATAAGACCAAGCGCCGCAAGAACTGTTATCGCATCGCTAATAGTTCTGAGAAGATCTTCCTGAAAAGAAAAATAAACTCTGTCGTCATACTGCTCTAAATTAAGTTCCATCACGCCATATTCGTTATCGTATAATATCTCTCTTCTCTCTCCTTCTACAAACGCTTTCCACCCCGGATAATAGATCGTATTTATTCTGACTTTCGAAGGAGAATTAACAACCGTATCAAATTCTATCTTTGACGAATTGACTCTAATATTACTTAAAACTACATCTCCTGATATTATTTCTATTTTATTTTCGGGGCGAAAAGTCGGCTTTGTTTTTACCCAAACAGGTAAATATTCATCCTGAACCGTGGTCGTTGCTTCATTTGTAGTATAAAACTCCTCGGGATTATCAGAATAACTGACATCGGTTAAGTACGAGTATCCGGAAAAGATTATCAAACCCGCAATTATTCCGATACTTATAATTTTTAACTTTTTGAATAATATGTAACTTATGTAGGATGCAAAAAAACTTACCGCCAAAATGGTAAGGGATAAAAATCTATATGGAAACTGCACAAATGATGAATTAATATTCTCCCAAATAAAAGCACTTAAGTTTGTGCTAAAAAATACGCTAGATAGAAAAATTAGTGAAAAAAGTATAAGAAAATTCACGTATGGAATTTTTTTAAATTCATTTTTATAAATAATTACTATTAAAAGAATAGTGCCTGCAAAAACAACAACTGAAATAATACCTATTAAATTAATGTCCGCAAAATATTCGGTAGCATTTGAAATGAGGGTTTCACTAAATTTTGTATAGGAAAGCTCGAAAATTGCGGGAATGGTAAAAAATGAAGACATTAATCCTCCTAAAATCATTCCGGGTAAAGACCTTATGAAAGATTTTCTAAAAAGAGCATATATAGGTATTAAGGGAAGAAAAAATATCGCGAGTGTATTGTGAAGGATTAAAATTAGAAACACGGAAAGACCAGTTAATATGGTGCTTGCCTTTTCTATACCGTAAAAGGCAAGCGGAACAATGGAGATTGACAATGCTTCTCCTATAGATCCGCGTTTATAAACATCAAAAAGATGGTAGGGGAAATATACGTAAACCAAGGCGCCTATGACAGAATCCAGATTCCCGAAAAGTCTTCTGAGCCAAAAAAAAGAGAAAATGCCTGAAAAAACCAGTGACAAGCCAAATAATATTTTTACAGTATCAATAAAACTAAAACCGAGTAAATGTATAACGGATCCTATATATAAAAATCCCGGGTAAAGAAAGTTAGAAACGGGATAACCATATCCGAAGTTTAGCCTTTCTAAAAATCTTGCCGGAATCTGTCCATCTCGTAAAGTATCGTAAAAAGCTGATAATCGAATAACCATCCATCCTCCATCGTCAGTCACGATAAAGCCGGATTTTAACAACGGGAAAACTGCAGGTATTGTTAGTAAAACTACAACTAGCAAAAATAGTGTGTTTTTACCCCGCACCCAGTCGGTGCTGGGTTTACTGATTTTCAACCACCACATAAGATTTCTCCTCCACAGGATACTGGATTATTTTTTGCCCTACAGCAGACACGATATGGCGTTTGGGGTAGTAAAATATTTTTTTTACATCTACTCCTTCTGGAATTAGTTCAGGCAAACTTATAATCAAAACCCTTTCTGAAAGATTGATATCTTCATTCCAGTCGACTTCTCTAAATTCATACTTGCCAAACTTTTCTATCCTGCTAAAACCTTCTGAATCATCTGGTAATCTAACCGACTCCTCCTGGAAAGATTTTGGATCGTATGGATAGAAAAACAAAAGAGATGAATAAATGAATCCCGCCTTATCATCAAAAATTATTCTGTCGTAGTCTTTCTCAACCTCCTTTATGTACAAACTTAAATCTTTGTCTGTCGACCTCCATGCCTTCGCGTATACTGCCGGAAAATATAGATAGTAGGAGGAAAAATAATAAACAGTGTTGTAAAGAACAAATATCAATCCTGAAATAATTAGGAGGTATTTAATATATTTGTTTTTAAGATTCAACAACAAATTCCGGATAAATATCAATCCTGTAGAGGACAAAATAAGCATGGAAGGAATTAGAAAAAAACTTCTTGTGGCGTGCGGCGCTTCGCGCGTTAGGGAGGCTGCTGCAATAACTATTCCTATCCAGGAAAGTAAAAAGAGCAGCCATTTTTTTCTTTTAAAAGCAAGATAAATTAAGCCCATAATCATAGTTATTGCTTCGAATAAATAGAATTGTCCCACTATTCCGATTCCGTGGTTTCCATGAGAAGAACCCGATACGAAGAAAAAGTTAAAATCCAAATGTCTTAGGACATTTTTTACAAATTCTATGACTGAAAGTGCGTAGCTATTGAAAAATATTTTTGAAAGCAAAGGGCTTAGCTCCAATACATAGCTTCTTAACTCAATCTGAGGAGCCTTAACCTGCGCGCTTGTAAATATTAAAGTTCCGGTTGCAGATCCCACTCCGCCTTCCCGATAAAAGGAGGAAAGGAATGGAAAAAACATAATTACCGAAACAAAAAGAGCAGTTAGTAAAGTTTTTTTACCAAGACTTAGAACTTCCTTTCTAAACCATAAGACAAAAAGTAAAAACAGAAGCGGCGCGAGAAGCCTTGTCAGATTATACGTATATAAAGCAGTAATAAAAGTTACAACTCCCGAAATGAAAAGCAAGCCATTCTTTTTATTAAAGGATTTGAGTAAAAAATAACCTCCAGTTAAAAATAAAAATAACGATATGCTTACTTCAAATGTCGCCCTGTTATAGTGAAGGCTCCACGGATTTATTGAATAAAGAAAACTTGAAACTAACGCGATAGAACTTTTTTTAGTCAATTCTCTTGTAAATAGATATAATGCGATAACAGATAGTACCCCGAAAAGCGCTGAGGGAAAACGGACAGCAAATTCGTTTAGACCAAAAACTTTTACTGCTATAGCGGTTGAATAAATATAAATAGGAAGCTTATAATCCCCGAAAGATTTGAAATATAGAGGGAAACTTTTCCCGTATTCGTCGTGTCCCGTTTCTAAAATTGAGTACGCGTTAAATCCAATAGCTGACTCGTCCTGATAAAATCCGTAAGGGACTTCTCCTAATTTATAAAACCTTAATACGAAAGCAAGGCTTATGATTAAAAGAAGAAGAATAAAATTTTTACGTCTTTTTATAAATCCCATATCTTAAATAGCCTGTTAAAATAATCAAGGCTATCAAACTAATTATAGAGACTTTGAATCCCAGATAAAAGGATTCGGGATTATATTCAAATATTACCGAGCTCTGTCCGGGCGGCACTTCAACCGCCCTGAACGCGTAATTTGCCTTGTATATATCAATTTCCAAACCATTAACATAGGCTTTCCATCCGGAAAAATAAGTATCTGACAAAAATAAAAGCATACTGCCGTCTGTTGAGGTTTTGAACTCTACTTTATTTGGTTTGTACGAAACCAGCTCAACACTTCCTGAAGCATTTTTACTAATATTAAAATTAAAACCGTTTTCTAAAAGAATAGTTTTTAAGTCAAAGTCGTTATTAAAAAACTTCTCTTCAAACTCTTTATCATTAGAATAAGTCCCATACGCTCCAGCCAAAAAGTAGCGTGGAAGTGCTTCTTTATTTTCATAAATACTCCACCCGTTCCTATCATAAATTTTTTCAAAAGTATTACTTGGGAAAGTGCTGTCTAGAGTATTACTTTCTGTCCTATTTAATATGTACTTAACGCCCAAAAGATTCAAAATTCTTTGCCTGTATGAATTGCTTGTGAAATTTTCTTCTCCAAATGCGGGCGGCACTATCGCATTAGACCGAGATGTTTGGTTAAATTGCTTAACTATTTTCCCGTCAAATGAGGAATAAATAAACTCCCCATAATCTTTTGAATACAAAGGGTCGTATCCCTCTATAGAGTAAACTTTCAGTTGTGTCTCAAAATTTGGCTCAATATGCGCAGCTCCGTAACCATATATCCTGTCAATTGAACTATATCTTTTAATCTCTTGTATAATTTCCGTATCCGGATAGACCATTTCTTTTGGAACAAAAGGATTAAAACGAAGGAAGAAAAACAAAAGATCAAAAATTAAAATCGGCAAAAGTAAACCCCGCACCCACGACCTTACGGTCGGGGCATTGGGGAGTTTCGCTTCGCGTTTCAATATTAACTCTCCTTCTAACGAACGGAGCATTGCGGTGCGGGGTAAATATAAAATAATTTTTTTCTTAAAGACGTAAAATGCTAAGAAGATTATAAAAATTATTCCGAACAAACCGCTGCTGTAAATAAAGTTTTTAGTACTAATATTTAAATTAAGCAGGAACACTACTCCCCAGACTAAAGAAATTATTCCTAAAAGAAAAAACAGAGGACCAAACTTTTTAAATCCTTTTAATTTCGCTAATGTCTCAAACCCAAAAGCAGATAAAACGCTAAGACTGAATGCGATTAAGAATAGAGCGTTTGACGGAGAGCTACTTGATATTATTGGAATATTTAGCTTATACAAAAATTCGGTTAACGGCCACCTTACTATTAATAATAAAAGGAAAACCGCAGCTAAACTAAAAAACAAAACAATCTTATTTTTTTTAATAAGAAACAAACTGTATAGTGCTAGAATAAATCCGGCAAATCCTATATATAAAGCGTTTCCGGGATACGAATCATTCAGTAAGTAATTTCGTACTGCGGGGTTCCCGAAAAAATCTGGAGATATGAAAAGAATTAACTGGCTCGGTTGTATAAGTAAATTCTCAATAAAAGATATGTAATCATGCGGCACTCTCGCGGAGTATTTTAACAGCTCAAATGTGGGAATTAACTGGATAGAAGACACCCCCAAACCTAAAAGCATTATCAAAAAGAGGGCTATTGGCCTTAAGATTTCTTTTTTCTTTTGCTCTAAACCTCTAACCAATAAATAAATTACTGCAAATCCAAATACATAAAAGGATATTTGAAGATGTCCGGCAAGAAAGGACATTGCAATTCCTAAGGGCACAAGGTATGAGTGCCACGATATTTTTTTAAAACTTTTTTCTATTCCATATAAAATCAATGGGAGCCACAAAAAACTATGCCCTATATTTCCGTATTCTAAAAATACACTCATGAAAAGCGAGAAAGAAAAACTTACGCTTCCCATTACAGAAGCTGTTTTTGAGAGAGAAAGCAGCCTTAAATATAAATAGGTAAAAAATAAAGATAATAGGGGCTGAAGAAAAATAAAAATCGCCCATGAAAAAGCATAAGGCAGAACAAAAAATACAATATTAATCGGGTAAAAAGGGGCTGACTGATTATTTGCGAGAAGCGGCGTACCGGAAAAGTTGTAAGGATTCCATAATGGCAACTGGAATAATTTCATTTGGTCGATAGCAAAAGTTTTCCATGGATATAACTGCCTAATTACATCAAAATATTGTGCTTTATTCGGGTAAGACCCCGGGTTATAGCCTAGAAATGACTCATATTTCCAGGGTGAATACTCTGCAATTAAAATATCTCCCGGGAACGGAATATATCCATTGAATATCGATTTATAAAAGAAAATAGACGTAATGAATATAAATAAAAGAAATAAAAACCAGTTATTCTTTAAACATTTTTTTATAAACATAGAAAAGAGGAATAAATAAAATAAATCCGGCAAGACTTATAACATCTGCTATAAAACGCAAAGCGCTCTCCTCAAATTTTATGAGTACATTATGTACTCCCTTTGAAGTGTTAAATGTTATCTCACCTCTGTTATTTGGGTCCTGAAATTCTATGGGAACTTGATTTCCATCTACATAGACCCTCCATCCCGGAAAATACTGGACATGGCTTACTATTCCTAAAGATTCTTCGGAAGAAACTTCAAACTTTTGGTAATGATTTTTTACAATTAAATCGGCGATCTCCCCATCCCCGCCAATTATTTCAATTCTTTTTTTAGGATAATCTTTAGCAGGACCGGCTGACCAAATAACATCCGTTTCTCCATAATAGGTCGTATTAAGAGGAAAATTCCAATAATATTTTTCGTCTATCTTGTCATATCCTTCGGTAGGTTTCCACATAAAAACCGTTATAAGTACTATAAAAAATATGAGTCCCGCGTATGAATACTTTTGTTTAAATTTAGGGTAATAAAGAAAACCAACAAATAGAATAGAGGTTGCAAAAACGGTCAGAGACAAAAACCTCCACGGAAATTGAAATTGCCTTAAAAAAGAGGAAATATTTAAATCCCAAATAAATCTAGATATGCTTGTCATAAAAAAGAATCCGATTAAAATTAATGATAAAGCGTAATAGGAAAGTTTTCTATCTTGTTTTTCAGTCATTTTTCCCGCAAAAAGAAGAGCTATCGCGATAACTACTGCGAGAAGATGAAATAACCCGATACTTAAATTTACTCCTTCAAAAAATGCGCTAGGATTATTTATTATGTTTGGAATAAGAAAGTCGGACAAAGGCGCGAAGTGATCTTTGTATAAATTCCTCATCAATAAATCCCCGTAGGTGTACTTATGCTCTAGAAGTGCCGGCATCCAGTAAAAGGCTGATAATATAAGCCCGTAAATTAAGGCGGAAAATGCTCTAAAATACTCCGTCTTTCCTTTTGCGAAAAACAGGGCAAAAAGAAAAATTGCTCCGAAGAATGAAAGGCTTAAGGAATTATGGGAATACACCAGAAGAAAAACGCTGACTGCAGTTAAGAAAAAGTTTTTAAAACTGCTTTTTTTAATCAGTCCGTAGAGAGCGTAAAGAGTTAATGGTAAAAAGGCGTAAGCATATATACTCCCAAAGCTTCCCCTGGTTAATACTTCCACTAAATGGAAGGGCATAAATTGATATGCAATTGCTATTAAAAAACCCTTTCGCGCGTCGCCAAAAAACCTTTTACCAAATAGGTACATAAATACTCCCGACAAAATAAAACCCAAAGCAAGGGATAATTTGAAAGAGTTAACTAAAGAAAACCCAATAACAAGAAAGGCTGAACCGGCCAAATACGGCACGTGGTAAATAAAATTAAACAGAGGCAGACCATATCCGTAATTTAAGTAACCAGCCCATCTGACGGGAAAATGCCCATCAGACAAAGCTTTAAAATAAGCTGCAAGGCGGGGCAGTTGGACAAGCCCGTCGTGAGTATGAATAAGATTTTCGGTTACAAATATTGAGGACAGAGGAACAAGCGAAAAAAGAATAATCAGAAAAAAATACTTATGCTTTTTTAGGAATTTTAGATTCATTTAATCTTATCTTTTTACTACTTTGTAAACTGATAGCGTTGTTTCTCCAATACCCTTTTTAAACTCGGAAACTTTCTCAAGAGGCCAAGCCTTAGGAGCCGCGCCGGGATATTCACAAAGAGTGCACGGCTGATAGAATACAAAATAAGTGTCCTTTTTCTCTGAGATTTTCAAAACTTCATCGGGGATATTGTCCTTAGTAGGCCAGTATCCTTTTATCTCTATATTTTTGTTTTCTATTAGATAAATTTCGTAGGCAAAAGGCATGAGTCCGAAAGTTCCTTGAGTTACTATCATAATAGGTTTTTTCTCGGCTTCTTTCTCAAAAAAAACTATTGATTTTCTTACTCCCCCGCCCGCTGGCCATCCGTTAATAAGCTGTTCTAAATCAAGCTCGGGTATAGGCGCGCGCGCTATATCAAACAGAACATAATAACTTGCAAATAACGGATAACTAACTAAAGCTATAGATAAAAAGAGAATTGCAATTTTATTTTTTATCGCTCTTGCGCTCATATAAAATCCGTAAGCGACTAAAGGCAATAATGGAATGGTCATAAAAAATATAAATCTAGGGTAAATAACTTTTCCGGCAACTACTAATGCAAAAAATGGAAGGACAAACCAAAGTAGCAAAATTATTTTTTCCTTATAATTTCTTTTAAATATAAAGGCCAGAATAACCGTAGCTATAAATGGAATACTAAAATAATTTACAAACCAGCCGCCAAGTCTAGTAAAGTTATTTAAAAAAGTAGATATCTTATCAGCATTTTGCAGTTTTAACCACTCTACAGGAGTTTGGACAAAAACTAAATTTTTCTCTGCAATTATATGGAAGAAGGGCGAGAGTCTTAACACTCCATACATTCCATTCGCAATAACTATACTTACTAAAAGAAGCAAAATAAGTTTTATATATTTTCTTCTCCACGTTTTTTTGGTCACGTCAAGGAGAATAAATAAAAACGGCATTAAATAAATCGACAAAAACCCTGAAGATTTTGTAAGCACGCCTCCGCCTAAGATAAATCCTAAAACCATAGCGATATCCATTCTCATTTTTTTAACTAACAAAATTTCAAAGAACAGTCCCCAAATGAAAAATACCGCGAGAAGAGACTCGTAAATCGCCATTTTGTCGTATATCAAAGCGAAGGGAAAAATTACATAAAGAAAAGAGGACAGAAGTGATATTGTTTTATTTCTAAACAAAAGATAGCTTACGGCAAATAATCCCGCCATAACCAAAAATCCCGAGAAAACGGATACCATCCTCCCGGCAAGCAAAGGGTCTTTAAAAAAATCAAATGAAACTATATTTAACCAGATAAGAAGAGGCTGTTTGCCGTCTGTAAGGGAGATAAACCTCCACGCGGAGTCGTACTTTGCGATTTGAGACCAGCGCGTATAAATTGCCTCGTCCGTAAATATAGGAAGGGAAAGGATGTTATATATCCTTGTTAAAAAGTACAAAAATGTAATTCCGGCTGCGGACAAAATAAAAGATAAATTCTTTTTAAATAGATTCATACAGTAATTATACAAAAAGTAACTAAGACTTTCTTTTAGAAACAGAAAATAACAAATAAATTATCACTGCAAAGAATATTGCAAGAATCAATTGCAGATTTTTTTGAGAAACAATATTTTCAGGCCATACTCCCGTATATAAAAACGGCACGTATGAAAACAGCGGAAATAATGTTATGGATACAAACAATATCCTCACGAACTTGTTTTCGTAAAGCACTGCAAATGGAGTAAGGGACAAAAGATACCATGGCTGGAATTCGGGATTTTTGTTCTGTCCTGAAGCAAGAGAAGTAGCAATCACCGCGATAGACATTAGAATAAAGGACGATAAAATAATTTGTTTATCTGTAATCTTTTTAGAAATAAATCTTAGAAAATATATTGGAAGAAGTACAGCGGTTGAATACTTTAGTCCTATTGAGACTAACAAACCCGCAGCTGACAGCGTAACTCTTTTTTCCAAAAGAAAATAAAGTGCAAGAATTGCAAAAAACATCATAACTATTTCGTTGTGAGAAGAGACTAATCCTTCTATTATGACCAAGGGATTGAGAGCAAATAAAGCTACTGCTAATCGGGGATTTTTCAGATTAATTTTGTTTGCTATTCGAAATATAAAATACGTGATTCCTAAAAATGACGCTGCGCTTAAAGCTTTAAATAAATAAAAAGTAAATAAAAACATTTCATTTCCTATAAAAGTAAGAGGCACCGTGAGCATTAGCCACGATGGTCCATAAGGATATACTCTATGAGTAGAGCGCATAAAAGTTAGCATGGGATCATTTGCAAAATCCAGAGCCTTAAACTCATAAGGATTAAGTCCGTAGTGGGTTACTATACGAGCGTCAAAAATATAGTTGAATAAATCGTATGAAAACGCGTTATACGAAGGGAGGAGAATCGCCGCAATAACTATAACCGTACTCCAAAGAGTCTTTTTGTTTATTTTATTTTTTGAAACCAGCCAAAGAGTCAAAATATATAAAGCAAACAAGTAGGAGATAATTCCTACATATATATAGGTAGAAAGAGGTCTGTTAAACCACCCTATATACTGAAAATTTTTTTGGATAATCTGCCATAAAGAAGCTTGCGAGAGTGTAAGAGAAAGGTCAATTTGAGTGAAAGAGTACAACAAAAGTGATACTGCTCCAATAATCCAAAGGGGAAGAATAACTTTATTAAACATATCGTTTCAATAACATTCGATGAATTTCAAATTTGAAATTTACAATTTTTAATGAATGTTTAATTTTTAAAAATTTAAGCATTTTGGTTTGACTGAAAATTAAAAATTGAGAATTAAAAATTAATTATAAACTTTATTCATTATATTCTTTCTAATCCTAAACAAATCAAACAGTCCCTCAACCGAATCCCTTAGCGGACTCACCCTTCTCGTCTCTACATAAAGCCAAGTGACAGGAACTTCTTTTATCTTGTACCCTTTTCTTGCGGCAATAAACAAAAGCTCCACGTCAAATCCGGCGGTAACTGACGAACCATGAATAGAATGGAATCCGTTATGAACTTTATTTATTTTTTCAAATATATCTTTTGCCGCTTTTTTACTAAATAATTTAAATCCGCACTGCGTATCGCGAATACTAGGAATTCCCACAATGGTTGATCGCAAAACTATCATTCCTCTTGCCATTATTTTTCGAGTCAAAGGCGCACCCTTCCTGTCTCCTTGTCGGGAACCGATAACCACGTCAAATCCCTTATCAATGTATGGAAGTAGCTTTTCTAGCTCTTCTATGGGCGTCGCCTGATCCATGTCGGTAAAAAGAGCATAAGCTCCTTTTGCAGACAACATTCCCGTAGTTACAGCCCCTGCCTTCCCGCTGTGCTTTCCTTCAATCAGCCTAATATTTTTGTTTTCCTTGGTAAACTTTGCAACAAATTCGCGGCTCCCGTCAGTACTCCCGTCATCAACCACTATAATTTCATAATCAAATTTTTGATTTGACAAGTAGTGTTCTACCTTATCCAGCGTCCCCTTCTGGAGATTTGCCATTTCGTTATATGAAGGAATAACAACAGAAAGTAAGAATTTGTCCATGTGATTATTATACTAGAGAAGATTTTACGTAACAACCAAAGTGATTTCTGACCCAAATGTTTTCATTGTCCCTCGAAGCCTTGGCGAAGTGGGATGAATTGCTAAACTACCATTAGGAATTAGAATTTTATATATGTCTCTTTCTTTTTTTGCTTCTTTTTTTCTTTCTTTAAGTTTATACTGAGAGTACATGAATAAGAGATATAACTTATCAATAAAAAGAATAATATCCCGTCTACTTCTTTTAGGGGTTGTTACAGTCTTATTTGGAGTAGCAATGTTTCCTTTTTTAAGAACCGCAGATGGGTTGTTATATGAGCAACGAGCAGCAATAGGTGGAGAAAACATGTGGAGGGTGGTTATGTTATGGGCAGTCTTTACGGCTCTTTTCTCTGTAATTACTTTTTGGAAGAAACGATTTAGGATGGTTTCGGTCTTCCTCATTATTTTTTGGGTATTAGGTACGGGTCTTGTTGCGCTCATTGAATTTAATGCGAGGACTGCGAGCCTGGCACGATGTCAACGCGCTACACCTTATGTGCTAGCTCCTGAAATCAACAGAGCGTTGGATTTAATCACGCAGCGTCTAGATATAGAAAACAATCCAGGCCCTTACTATGCCCGGGCTTTTGATTATAGGAACTGTCTTGATATACAGTATTCAGACATCGCAACGGAAATGGATTTGGAGGGAGGATTTGCAATAGACTCGCCTACTGAAAGCCTACAAATAGTATTAAATCCCCAGTACAAAACCTATGATGACCTCTCTATTGCAACCATTCTCATTCATGAATTAACTCATGTAGGACAAGAATTGCAACAACGTGAAACTGGCGAAAAACTTGAGTGTTATGGACAGGAAGCGGATGCCTTTACTGCACAGTCGATTTTCTTAAATCAACTGCACGAAGAGGAACGAAGGTCAATTTTTGCCAGGCTAAGAGAAGATGTAGATTTAAACCCTGCACTAGGAATTGTCCTTTCAGTTGAGGAAAAAACACAAGAGTCTGTAAATGCCTGCACGCAATTAAAAGAAGCAAATTCACTTACTGAAACACAATACAATGAATGTGTATGGACAGGAACACGCAATAAAATGGAAGAAGAAGTTAAGAACTCAGAGACCTACCAGCAGCAGTGCAGTGCTTTTAATTGACCTCTTTTGTTGAACCGTTCAACACTTTTTTCCTCACAAAAAAACCATCTGGGAGTCCCGATGGCATCCAAGACGGGAGTAAACGCGGAGGCTAGCATAGTTGTACTTATAGGTTTTTAGTTGTTTCTTGAGCTTATAAATCCTATAATTCTCATCATGAAATATAGGAAGCGGCTAGAGCATAATGGAGATAATTATGCTAAGGCTATTTTGGAGTCAATTGTAGAATATAACTCTGTTGCGAGACTTGATATTGCCAACCTACTTCACATCGGATACGAAGATGCAATCAAAGACCCATCTAAGCATGCATCTGACACCGTTGTATTAGAAATCCTGTCTAAGTGGATGCAGGTTCTTGAAGATTTGTCCGTATTGCTGATGATGTATGAGAAACCTTTAACCAATGACGAGCGTTGGGAGCTGTATATGACATATAGTAATCAACAGGTACTTCGATTTCTACACCGAGTAAGAAAAGGTCTCCCAAAGTCAGCAGTGATGAAAATTGCAGGATTAAAAAGTGCAAATGAGTTTTATCGAGAGGGAAAAATTCATAAGTCAGAAATACCTCATTTCAAGAAAGTAATTGACGAAGAAGTATCGAGTCATCAAAAAACTTTACCATCTATTGCAAAAGCTTATGCTGGAAACAAACGCAGAGGAAGAAATTCTATTGAACCAAGCATACTTTTGGATATTTACTTCAAGACGAAACACGGCTTCAAAGTCATGCATTCAACTCCTACTGCTCAGAAAGTTTGGACATTTGATAAAGATGACATGCATATACTGACACATATTAAGAAATGGAGATGGGGAAGAAAAATGTTACAACTTACTACATTTCTTAAATTTAAGCCCCAAGATGTAGATATGCTTGTCAAGAGAATAAATGAGTGGAGTGATTTGATGAGTAAGCTAGCTGAGTTGCAGCTCAAGGTGATGGATGACCCTTATTTTTTCGTTCCTGACATACGAGCGATAAAAACGGAAGAGATGTTGAAGTCTGTTTCAAAACCTGGAAGAAACGATGAATGTCTCTGCGGTAGTGGATTGAAATTCAAAAAGTGCTGCGAACCCCGTGTAAGTTAATTTGTGTAATCATTACACACTTCAAGTTTACTTTCGAGCTTTAATCTGAGACAGCCCTCCCTCAGCTTCTTTAATTAACTACCATTGGGAATTAGAATCAGGTATAATCCTCAATCACTATGAGTGAAAGAGTAAAAGGCAGTGAAATTATTCTTGCAGGGCTTCCTTTTCAACGAACAAGTTATAACGAGTTCGTTAGATATAATTTAGTTGGTTCTGATTATTTAAGTCTTGAATCGTCAAAAAAGATTGGTAGTCTTGGTGGAGAATGGAAATCAAGCAAGGGATTAGGATTTTTTCTGGGATTAATAAATCGCCAAATCGGAAGAATTGACCCCTCGGTGGTAGAAGCAGAAGCAGACAGATTTTTCTTCACAGTAAATTCATCTCTCACACATGAGGAACCCTCAACTGCAACTTTTAAAGATCCAGATTTAGAGATACCTATTCCATTTAGAACTCTTCCGTACACACCACCCCTCACCATAGATACTTTAGTAGAGCTGGGGCACTATTCACATGATGACAACCCTAATGCTCACCTAATCTTTTTAAGTGTTGATACTCCGACAGGCTTTTATACTTATACACCTTCTCAAGAGCATGATAGCGTTGGAGCAAAAAGATGGCTCGATTCAGATAATTGGAGCACGCAAATTGATGAGATGGGAGAGTTTATGGATGAAACATCACTAATTTTAAAATCTGGGAATGGGCAGAAGATATTAAAAGGAATAGTAGATAGAGAATATCCTCAAAATAAGAAGTAAAGTCAACGATTCCAAGATAAATTTGGGTTAGCCTCAAGTGAACCAAATGTTTTCTTTTTCCTTCCAAAGCTAGCTCTCCCTCCTTCGTAACCACCTCATGGTGTTAGAATCATTAAACAGCGGTAATGAGCTAGATGATTGTATCCACTCCACGGCCCAATATTAGTAGAAACTTTATCAAGTAGCAAGGGAGGAAAAGCACATATGTCTTTTGGTATCCAGTAGTATTGTTTCTGAAGTTTCTCATA